>ERZ724522.31-NODE-31-length-71764-cov-6.817275_pt1 | contig 71764 bp, 106 predicted proteins | sample MGYA00376055_ERZ724522 | MGnify/ENA primary metagenome ERZ724522 (study PRJEB28724, sample SAMN07190884) | wastewater metagenome | isolation source: effluent of sewage treatment plant in Hong Hong | place: Hong Kong | collected 2016-03-17 ... | reverse complement strand
ATCTTAGGTCCCAGACAGTAGAATCTTAGGTCCCAGACAGTAGAATCTTAGGTCCCAGACAGTAGAATCTTAGGTCCAACTTCACTTATCTGAGACTCTTGGTAGTCTGATTATAGGACTGCGGTATTTGGGCCCTTGGTCCCGAGGTTGCTTCCATTTGCCCGCTTCATCTAAGTATACTGCCAAGTTTCGTACTTTTGAAATGGAAGGCATTTTGACTCCTAGGCCCATTTTGAGGCCCATTTTCATTTTTAGCCCCATTTATGTGAAAATGAGAAAAGTGTGTTACAAGGTATCCCTTTTTTTTTCGATTTTCATTAAGAGAAATGCGAATTTTTTGAGACACCGTGTAACACTCTTTTCTCATTTTCGCAATTTGTATAATACTTGTGGAAGTATGTTACTTTTAGTAGTTAGTAATGATAGTAGTTATTATAAAACTTCCAAGATTTGACCATCTTAGTAAAATTCTACCTTCCCAATGAGTTAGTTTTAGTATACCTAATAACTTCAGGTATAAATGATAGTCTGGGGAGTCAGTCACGAAATTTCGCCAGGTATATTTGATTAAGTTATTTAACTTTTAAGCCAGTATTCTGGGTTTCATCCGCTAATTTGCTACGCAATTTCGGGGTCGATTGTATAATACCCGCGTATAGCCAAAGTACAATTGGACAAACTTGGTTACTAATAGTATCAATTATCTCTCCCGTTTGTTATAAGTTTGATATTATAAAAAATAATTTGATATATGGAGGGATAATTGATACTAAGGCCCAAGAGTTAGCAGTTAGCAAAAGAGCCACTAACACCTCGGGAAATCGCTAAAATTGGAAATCACCAAAATTTGGAGGCAGTTAGTAACTAATTGACTAACTACTACCTAAGGGAGTCCATATGTCTCAGGCAGAAATCTTCACATACATCGCATCCCTTGCAGGTTCCGGGGGAGCAGGTGCCATAATTACAAGCGTACTCGCACATCGTAGGGCGACTCGAAAAGCAGAAGTTGATCAAGACAACAAATTGATCGACCAATTGCTTCTCAGAGTTATTGCTTTGGAAAAACATAATTTCGACTGTCAGAAGGAAAATATAGAACTTCGCGAGACAATCTCAAAGATGCAGATAGAACTTGCATTGCTGAAGGCTCGAACTGAACAATCTATCCAAACTGGAGCGACACACAATGGACAAGACAGTACCACCTCAGAACACTAAAATTGCTAGATCAACTTGGGTACTAGCTGCATTGACACTTGTGTGTATGGGTATATCGCCCAAGATCGTATGTTCCCAGACCGTCACTCTTCCGGCTGAAATCCGGGCAGAACCCAAGGAAATGGTATTTCTACCTTTCAAAGTTGATGGTGGGATCCCAAAATGGAAAATTCCAACTGATCTCAAGGAAGTATCTCTCGAATCGCTATTTGGTCCTGAACTTGCAGCCAAATCCTCAACAAAGCTTTTCAAAGCTCCGAAACTTCCCGCTGGAGTGAAGTCTCAGACATTTGAAATTTGGGCATGGAATGCAAAAGCTGATAAAGTTAGTGACCTAGCTATTTGCAGATTAATCGTCGAAGCCGAAAGTCCCGATCCGGGGCCGGCACCTGGTCCTACGCCAGTACCACCAACACCCTCAGTTCAGCCATTTTTCTTATCGGTGTGGCGAGATACTTCCACCCAAACGCCTGAGATTGCTCGCGTTGTACTTGGAACTAAGTGGCGTGAATATGTCAAATCAAAAGGAAAGCCAACAGACTTCCGGGTATACGACCCAACGTCCGAACCTGAGAAGACAGCACAGTTCAAAAAGATTCTTGACTCGGTCGGAATGCCGGCTGTAGTCATCCAGAAACCAACCGGAGAGGTCTTAGATGCGATCAAGCTTCCAGCGTCCGAAGATGAATTCCTCGCCTTCCTCAGGAAGTTCGGCGGATAAGCCTGTTGTCATTACTGACAACCTAGGCGAGATTCGCGTACTAGCCAACATTCAGCCGCCCAAGTTCAGGGGCGTGCCGTTCGGAGACTGGCCAGTATATGGTGATTTTCCTCAGACACCTATGATCCCTAGATCCCAATGGAAACCAGTATCGTATAACAAGTACTTCCCTGCCGTCAAAGATCAGGACGGAATTGGTGCCTGTAATGCCTTCGACACAGTGAACATTGTTCAAGGTTGTCGAAATATGGCGGGCCTACCAGATGTTGATCTCTCTTGTGGTTACCTATATGGTAATATCAATGGTCAGCAAGATCAAGGTTCAATGCTTGAAGATGCTCTTGCTTGGATGGTCGAACATGGTACCCCACCTTCATCTATCGTCGGCGACCTATCATGGAAGAAATCCACATGGCCAGCCAATGCTTCCAAGGAAGCAGCAAACTATCGAGTAGTTCAAGCTTATTGGTGCCCAACTTTCGACCATCTCGGCTCTGCTATTCAAAGTGGATTTCTTTGTTCTGTCGGAATTATGTGGGCAGATGGAGACAATGTCGATTCTGACGGATGGATACCGACTAACCCACGAGGTAGTCAAGGTGGTCATGCTATTGCTCGTGGTTCTCTAGAAAATCGAAATGGCAAATGGGGCCTAGGTGGCCCGAATTCTTGGTCCCCAAGATGGGGCGTTGCTGGGTATATGACGATTCCTGAGAATCGTTTTGGCAACCAAGTTGGTGGTCATTGGGCTGTTAAGGTCGTTTCCGACTTTGGAGGCTCTGATGCGCCTTCTCCACCATCTGTACCATAATTTTGTCCTCTACAGCTTTATGTATGTTGCTGCCGCTTTGGCGATACTTGTTTCTCCAAGTGTGGAATCCAACTCGGCAGGGATGACAAGTATAACTTTCACGATCCGAGGTTGTGATCAACCTCGTCTTGAAATAGTCACAAACCGCCGCACAATATACAGTAGATTACAATGGTGAACCCTGATACCTCAGAATCCTCTTTGGAGACCCTATGACACTTAGGAACCAAGAAGGGCGGTGATCCTAGTTCTATGGAACAGTATCTCTGATTTTATTTGAACGAAAATAGGAACCACGTCAGGTTCCATTCGATCTCGGAAAGGAATCCTGATTATGACTAATTCACTCATTCTGATTTTTGCCACCTTGTTTGGGGCCGACGCCCCTTGCCCTATTTTGCCCGAGGCACCATGTCCTGTGCTCAATCGCGAAATGGTGCTTCCTCAGACTCTTGCCTTTGTATCAAGTGCCGAACGTACTTGCTACAATTGCCAACGCCCTATTACATCCGGTGTCAAGTATTGGGCCGAAACACCGTTCTGCAGCTCGGCATGTATCGACGCTATTCAGGGCTATGGCCCTCCGGTCCCTCCATATAGTGGGACCAAAGAACCTGAGGCACCATATTCTTGTTCTTGCCCAAATTGTAAGTGTGATACCAAAGAATCTTCGGCCCCTAGCCCGAAGACACCAGCGGACTTCACAGTCTCCGTTGAACCTATCGACTGTGTCAATGGCCAGTGTTCAGTTATCTCGAAGGTTCTACCGAATGGTATCGACGTGACCAAGACGGTCTGTACCACTGGGACCTGCGGACCAGCCACAATTCTTGGGCAACCTACTGGGTGGATGCAACTGCCATCCTGTACCTCAGGAAACTGTGGTGCCCAGAGCGTTGGCATTTGTGCCAACGGTACTTGTGGATCTCAGAGCGTTAGGTTCCAAGACAGTACATTCCGCCCTAGAGTCGCTGCACGAAAAGTGGCGTTCACCCCAGTCCGTTTCGTTGGTCGGATTCTATTTGGACGGAGAAAATAATGGATCATGATAGTGGCGTCTGTTTCCTCAGTTCTGCGGACGCATATAGCACACCGATTCGTGCCGAGCATGACAGGCTCCACATCTATGTTGCCGCAGTAGCTGGGGCCCCTGTTACATTGCAAGAATCTATTGATGGAAACATCTATTATGATTGCCTTGACAAAGTCAATGGCGATTCAACAACAGGTAAGTATGTTGCAACTGTTGGAGTACTTCCCCTAAAAACTATCTCTGGTGCGTATTACAGACTAATCACAAAGACAGGCGACTATTCCTCAGGAACTAGCACTGTCAGAATGTGGGGCTAAGAGATGGCATACTCTGAGTTTTATTGCGATGCGGCTAATGGCAGCAATCTCAATGCTGGATATCCAATTGGGGGAAGTTACCCTGTCACTTCAACCAATGGTGCTTATTCTCGGGCAACTGGTGCTGGAGGAACTGACCAATTTATCGCTGCAAGTGGCACACCTTTTAGTGGCTGTGCCGTAGAAGATTGTGTTAGCATCTTTGCAGATGCTGCTTCCGCACCAACTGGATTTATTGGACGTGTGACAGCGGTTAATGGTGGTGGCGCCTCATTAGATATTAGCCTTACAGCTATCTATGGGACCAGACCAGCTACAGCAGCTAGCGGTATTACCGCTAAGGTTGGTGGACCTTTTAAGGGACCTAATGCGACATCATCATTCCCTAGTGATTTAGATAAAGCCCTGGCAAATGTAGCAGGTGATACCCTCAGAGTCAACTTCAAGAATAATGCTGACTATGTGATGACTGTGGGCAATGTAGCTATTGCCAGATCCATGGCTGGGCCAATTATATTTCAAGGATATACTACAACTCCTGGAGACCTAGGAAAAGCGATTCTCAGAACACCTGGAACAGGCACATCTGCAAATTTGTGTAATGTTACAGGTGTATTGGGAGTAATGTTTGTCGACCTTATTGCAAAGGATAATGGGGATGCTGGGACTGGTAATGGATTTAGTAATACAAGTGCTTCCACAACATATATAAGATGTGTAGCTACAAACATACGTGGACACGGTTTCAATATAGCTTCAGGGCGAGCTATAGAATGTGAAGCATACGGATGTAATACTTCAAATACTGCAAATGGGGTAGGATTTTTAGTAACAACAGGTGTAGCTCGCAGATGTATAAGTCATGACAATACTGGAAGCAACTCTAGCGGTTTTTCTGTTGCCGGCGGAGCAATTATAGATTGTGTCGCGGAAACAAATACTGCAAAAGGCATACTTGTCTCCGTTAATAGTTCAATTGTTAATTGTGATTTGTACAATAATGGTTCCGATGGAATCGACCTCACCAATCCTTCAACATCAACTATTGAAATTGAGAACTGTAACTTCATTAAGAATGGAGGATACGGGATAAAAGGTTCAGGAGCTGGCAATCGAAATGGCTTAATTGTTAATTGTGGATTCGGTTCAGGAACCCAGGCAAATAATTCAGGTAACACAACTGGATTAAAGGGTATTCAAGCTATAGGTTCAATTACCTACGCTGCCGACGTGACACCGTGGAATGCACCAACTACCGGAGATTTCACATTGGCCCTTGCAGCGGCAAAGGGAACTGGACGGGGTTCATTCACTCAAACACAGACCAGCTACACTGGAACTCTATCGTATCCCAATGTTGGATCAAGTAGCCCAGCGATCCCATTAGGAACTGCTGGAGGTATAATTACCTCAGGTGGGCTTACTGGAATTGTAGGCTAGGAAATAATGCCTATATTTTTGATGGTAACAAAGCCGATTACAAGATTAGCAAATGTCACACGAGTACACGATGGAGATACTATTGCAATCCATCTTTCAGATTGGGCAGAAGACCTCATGTTCATGCCCAAGTATGCAAGATTGTTCGGATACGATGCTCCAGAACTGTTAGACAAAAGGCCGGAAGTTTCTGAGATTGCTAAAAAAGCAAGAGATGAAGTTAAGGCGATTTGTGGAAAAGCAAAAGATATAGTTCTTCTAAATATCCGTGGAAGCGACAAATATGGCGAACGTATCTTATGTGATATCTCAATAGAGGGAACAGATTTAGGTAAGCATCTTCTTGCTTTGGGCCTTGTTCGCCCATATAATGGTAGGGGAGCTAAGCCTTGGACAGCAAAGTAGAGGAATAACAAATGGCTTCGTTCAACAAGTTCAATCAGTTCGTGGAAGATGTTGCCAAAAAAGTGCATAATCTTGGTTCGGACTCTTTGAAAGTTTTATTGACGCTTACGGCGCCTACAAGTTCAAATGCGGTTAAAGCTGATCTTACGGAGATTGCTGCTGGTAATGGATATACAGCAGGCGGAACTGCGGCATCTATTACATCTTGTGCCCAGACAGCTGGAACACTCAAATTAGTACTTGGGGATGTCACTTTCACTGCATCAGGCGGAGCTATAGCCAATTTTAGATACGCTGTATTGTACAATGATACACCGACTTCTCCAGCTGATCCGCTAATTGGATATTGGGACTACGGTAGCACTGTGACTTTGAACAGTGGTGATTCTTTTGTCGTCGATTTTGACGCTTCTGCTGGAGTTCTTACAATTGCCTAAGACGAAATTTATTGCCCTTTGTGTCCCATCTTTGGGGTCAGTGTCAATTCAATGGGCCAGCCATATGATGGAACTCATGTGGCCTTTGAACACAGGGCGAATTTCAGTCTTTGTAGTTGGTAAGCCAGTTGCAGAAGCAAGGAATGAAGCTGTAACTAGAGCTTTGGCTTTTGAGAATAATGAACGAGAAGTATCTCAGATATTTTGGGTAGATGATGATGTCCTCATTGCTAGAACAGCTCTCATCAAACTATATCAACATTATGCTCCAATAGTCAGTGGAGTGTATTTCTCAAAGGGCGATGTGTCTGAACCCCTTATATTTCCAGGACGAGGTTGTGGATCATTACCGTATATCCCCGACCAAGTAATAGAAACATGGGGTCATGGTTCCGGACTTACTCTTATCAACACTGACGTATATCGAAAAATGCAAAAGGAGTTAAATCTCCCTCTCGATAAATTCGGTAATGTCGAATGGTATAAAACGCCAATAGAACCCAACTATGATGGGACAGTATTGTGGTGCGGCGGCACAGAAGATTTGTTCTTCTGTGAGAATGCCCGAAAATTAGGGTATAAATCTATCGTAGATTGTACAAGTGATGCTTTTGGTTGGCATTTTGATAGGGCTACGGGAAAAGGATTTCCTCGACAACAGTTCAATGCAGGAAAGACGGGACAACCCATAGTGTGGAACACACCTGATGGGCCAAAAGAATGGAGTAACTAAGTGGCAAGCAACTTGCTCGCATATCGTGCATCGACGCAAATTGCTTGTTCTTTTGCGTCTCTTGCTTCAGGTTCCACAAGAGAATCTGCGGTAGTTGTCAATGATACATCGACGCAGAATAATATAGACTCATTAGTCTCGGTAACTTGTACAATTGCAAGCGGCACCCCATCTACAACTAGCCCATCTATCAATGTATATATTTCTGCAAGTGAAGATGGTACAAATTGGCCAATAGTCCAGCAATCAAATGGTGCGACGTATACCACAGGCGCAGGAGATGCGTCAGCTGGAGCATTAGGCTCACCAACCAACTTACGCTTAATTGGAATAATTGCGTGCATGACAACTACAAGTGCCTCAGAACGAACATTTCGTTCTTTGCCCTTCAGCGTAGCAGCAGCTTGCAATAATGTTATGCCAAGAAAATGGTCAGTTTTTATTGAGAATCAAGTAGGAGTAGCTTTCAGCACTTCCACTACAAGTACAGCTAATTACGTGTCCTACACTGGAACCTATGTGACTAGCAGTTAAGGTGGAAGTATATGGGTAGAAGGTTCACGGGGACAACGTCCAATGCGATAGTCCCAGTATCTGGCATATCCTCTCTACCAATGACAATTGCCTGTTGGCATTATTCTTTTGCCTCTTCTACTAGCGCTATCCTTGCGTCGGCAAATACAAATAGTACAACAACCCACTATAATTCCATGGATAGTGCAAGTTTGAAACCTAGTGCAGCGGCAAGAGTTGCAACACAAGGTATTGCTTCTGCCTCTTGTACTTTTAAGATAAAAACTTGGAACCATACGGCTGGGGTATACTATTCATCTACATTAAGAAAATGCTTTCTTAATGGAGGATACGTAGGTCAGAATACCAATAATCTGACTCCTAATGCTCCAACGCAGCTACAGGTAGGGAGAAGAGCAACAGCAGCATCCGATAATCAGATTATTGCGGAAGTTGGCTTTTGGAAAATCGCTCTTAGAGATGCGGATATTTTAGCACTCGCTCAAGGGGTTAAGCCTTGCTATATCCATCCCGAACATTTAATTGGGTACTGGCCGCTTACAGGCAAATACAATTTAATAGAACCAGATGCTAACCCTATATATCCTGGCAGATATAATCTTACGATTACGGATGCACCAGTTGCTAACCACCCAGCATTCATGCGGGCACCGCAACATATATACTATAAAGTTGCAAGAATCTGGGCACCAAATGTCACAGCTACTCCCACACTCACAGCTGGAGTTGGAAGTTTCTCAGAATCTGGACAGACAGTCGGGCTAAATAAAAGCCTCATAATGTCATGTTCCACTGGGAGTTATAGTCTTACTGGTATAGATGCCACCCTTGGAAGAAGATATAATTTAAGTTGTTCTGTTGGTAATTTCTCAGAATCTGGACAGACTGCCCTCTTTACAAAGCAACTGCGATGTTCTGAATCTGTTGGAGTATTCACGCTATCCGGACAGTCCGCTGGATTGAACAGAAGTGTCCCAATCACTGGCGGCACAGGAACCTATATCCTAAGTGGACAAGCCGCAACACTTACAAAGCAATGGAGGATAACTGCCTCCACTGGAGCTTATACTCTAAGCGGACAGGCTGCAACATTCACAAAGCAGTTATCACTCACAAGTACCACAGGAACCTACATTCTAAGTGGGCAGATTGCACTGCTGACAAAGCAGTTGCACTGTTCTGAGAGCGTAGGGACATTCACCCTTAGTGGACAATCTGCTGGGATATCGCGTAATGTCCCTATTACCACCAATACAGGAACCTACGCTTTAGGAGGACAAATTGCACTGCTGACAAAGCAGTTGCAAATGACCTCCTCTGTTGGAAGCTATGCTCTAAGTGGGCAGCCTGCAGGACTTACAAAGCAATTTCTTCTTGTCTCTAGTGTTGGTAGTTTTGTAGAATCTGGCCAAGTAGCACTACTGACGAAACATCTGAACCTCGGATTTGGGGTCGGAAGTTTCACAGTAAGTGGGCAAAATGCGGGACTGTCTCGACAAGTTCCAATGTCAGCTTCTACTGGAACCTATGTTCTAAGTGGCCAAACAGTCACGCTAACTAAGCAACTGAATGTTGGACTCGACACTGGAACTTTCACGCTTTCTGGGCAGAATACTGAATTATCTCGACAGATACCAATTACTGCCACTACAGGAAGTTATATATTAAATGGTCAAAATGCTACATTAACCGCAGCTTCTGGGTCAACAACATATACACTTACTGCTGCAACTGGAGGAATCATTTTCTCTGGTCTGCCAGTTACTTCATCTTTATTGCAAAAGATATCATACTCCCTAAGCACTGTCTCAGAATCGGAAAGTATTTCAGCATCAGAAGCAGCGAGTGGAGATGTCTCAGGTTACTATTGTGTCCGATTCATGTACAACGGTAGAGAACATCAAATAGTGGGTGGCATGTCAATTCCAAGAATAGGGACATACGATTTGCCTTCGCCTTTTGTTGTTGTTTCTGCAACAGATGGTGGACCTCCAGATTACGTGCCTACTACTTTTGGAAATACACATATTTGGAACAAAGTAACAGCGTAACCCACTAACTTAGAGGAACTTATGGCGGATTGGGAAAGAGTAACTGACCCATTTGACCCACTACGGTGTCAGTCAGGACATAGTAATCAGCAATGTTGGTATAAAGCACATAATGGAACTAAATACTGTCCTCGCCACGGTGGAGTAGCGGCAAGTCCAAATGCGGCAATCAAAAAACAGCGTTGGAACTACCGTCTTGGCAAATGGCAAGCAAAAGTTCAAGAATTTGCAAGTTCTCCAGTACTCAAGTCTCTCCGTGAAGAAATTGGTATACTCAAAACTCTTCTCGAAGAAACTGTTGTTAAATGTAATGACAGTCATGAACTGCTATTTGCCAGCCAATCAATTGTGCTGCTAGTCAATAATATCAAAGAGGTAATTCAGGCATCTCAGAAACTTGAGGCCCAATTAGGGCAGCAACTTTCCCAGTCCGAATTGTTCGCTATCGCTGAAGAACTTGTCAAGGTCATCATCGAAACGGTGCCGGATCCACAAGTTTGTGAACAATTGGCTAACAAGATTGGGATAACACTCACCCGATCATTGACCTCCAAGGACCAACTGGATGGACTTAGCGGACAAATTCCTACAGCAGATACAAAACAAATTGACTCGCCAAGCGGCAATACTCCCCTCTATTTGGGCAGAGAAATTTCGGATGATGCCGGTTCCGGGTGGGCTGCCGGAGCATTGGAATCTACTGCGGTATCCGTGGTTAAAGCAGCCACTTGACGATCCGGCAGCCCAGATAGATATTATGAAGGGTGCCCAACTTGGATTTACAGAATGGGCACTAAATCGCTGTTTCCATGTAGTCGATGTTCTTGGCCTGTCAGTGCTATATGTACTACCAGTTCAAAGTCCTGATGTCAAGGACTTTTCGTCTGCAAGATTTGATGCAGCTTTGGAGCTTTCCCCTTATTTATCTCAGTTATTTGGGGATACAAAAAATGTCGGATTCAAAAGATCTGGTGCCAAGGCCGTATACATCCGTGGATCCCGTGGCGACCTCAAATCAATCCCTATTGCTTGTCTTATCCTTGATGAGTTTGAGGAAATGAATCAAGCCAAAGTTGCATTGGCCGAAGAACGTTTGAGTGGACAAGTTTCCACAAAGAAACAATATACCCTTTCAACACCAAGAGTCGAAGGTGGGGGTATCCATAAGCGGTTCATGATGACGGACCAAAAGGAGTACTACTTCAAGTGTCCCGGATGTTCAAGATTTGAGAATCTCAGATACCCTGAATCTTTTGTCCGAACAAGTGATGAACTTCACGACGAGAAACTAAAAGAGTCACACTATATTTGCACCCAATGTAAAAAGTTACTTGTTCATTCTGAGAAACCTAGTTGGCTATCTACGAGTCAATGGGTACCTAAGTTTCCGGGACGTGATCGCTCTGGATACTTCATCAATCAATTGTATAGTACAACAGTTAGTCCCTACGAGATTGCAGTTAAATCTATCCTTGCAGAATTTGATCCGGTCGAAAACCAAGAGTTCCATAATAGCAAACTGGGAATTACTTTCACCCCTAAAGACGGACGGATACTTGATGAGCATTTCGAACAGTGCAAGGCCAACTATCTAATGCCGGCAGTTCCATTCCCAAATCGACGGATTACGATGGGAATTGACGTTGGCAGTTTCTTCGATTACGAGATTGATGAATGGATTACACCCTCAGGGCCATATAGCCAAGAACGGGCTCAGGGCAGATTGCTTGATACCGACAGCGTTCGTGATCTCTCAGATCTACACAAGAAAATAGCATACTATAAGCCGAACAAAATTGTTATAGATGCAGCCCCGGAACATCGCCTCGCAATTCAATTTTGCAGCGATTATCCGGGAATTGCCCACATGTGCTATTATAATGAACACTTGAAAGGCAAAAACATTTCAACAAAAGGCGATGATGTTGAAGATGCAATTACAAGAGAACCAATCGTTACAGTAAATAGAACATCCTGGCTCGATCTGGCTCTTGCAAGACTTAAGAATAAAAGCCTCAAAGTGCCAGTGAATTTACAGGAAAAATATAAGCAGCATCTCAAAGCTCTGGCCCGTGTCCCTGAAAGAGATAGTGAAAATAATACCATCTATCGCTATCGGGAAATAGGTCCAGATCATAGGGCACATGCTCGCGTCTATAGTGAAATTGCACTTCGCCTAACATATGGCGGCGGAAAGGTGTTGTCGTTATGACCGGCCTTGAACAAGGTATGGGGTTAGTCTTAGAATCCGACTTGCCGCTGCATCCAGACTATGTGGCAAGTCAGGAAGAAAGATTCAAATATCGCAAAGTACTTGAATCAGGACAATGTTTTATTAACCAGTATATACAGCAATACTCTAGCCGTGAAGCAGTAGACGAATATCGTCTCAGGATGTTGTTAACCTACAATCCGGCGTTTGCTCTTGCTGCTTTGAATGATATCAAAAATTCTATCGTCCAAAGAATGCCGGACATTGTCCGAACCGATGGTTCGGACGCATATCTGTCAGCGATGAAGGGCGAAGAAGGAGGAGTTACTCGGCGAGGCCATGATATGAATGGTTACCTCGCTGAGGAAGTAATCCTAGAAATGCTTGGTATGGAAGTTGCCGGAATATACATTGATGCTCCCAAGGCGGAACCTGGCGAAACCATTGAAGAAGCAGCTGGCAAACGTCCATATTTTTACACTTATGTTGCAGAAGAAATTCTAAATTGGGTATGGAATGAGGAAGGAGGCTACGAAAAACTCCTATTGTCTCATTGGGATTTTGAATATGACACCGTGTTAGGGCTCCCTAAAAAGAAAATTCAGACTTTTAGATTTTTCTTCAAGGACGAAGTATCCGGCAAAGTCTTTGTTGCTTTCTTTAAGGACAAAGACCAACTTAAAAAGAATGAACCTTCGGCAATAGTTTCACTTGATATTTCTGAGATACCTTTTGTTACTTTTAAGTTGCCATATAGCTTACTAAAAGATACTGCCAATTATCAGATTGCACTATTAAATTTGTGTTCGTCTGATTTACTTTATGCTTACAAAGGCAATTTTTCTTTCTATATTGAACAGTACGATAGAAATGAAGAAGAGAACTATAGACGAACAGCTCAGTTTCCCAATGCGTCACTTGATGCGGCATTGCTTCCCGATGGGACTGTAACTGACCCTCAGTATATTCCAACGCCAGCAACAAGTCAGACAGATCAAGTAACTATTGGACCAATGCGGGGAAGAAAATACCCGATTGGAACCGAAGCACCATCATTCATCAATCCAAGTACTGAACCGTTAATTGCATCTTTGGGTCTTAGAAAAGAATTGAAAGACGAAATTAGACTATTAACAAATCTTTCAGTTGCTGGATTGTCCCCAAAGACTTCTGCTAATCAGTCAAATGATCAAGATAGTGTGGAAGCTGGTATCTCTTTTATAGCGGGTATCTTACAAGCAGGCGAAAGACAGATTGCAAAAATTTGGAGCTTGTATGAATCAGGCAGCCAAGTTGGTAACATTGTATACCCCACGACGTACTCAATCAAGACAATTGAGGAACGTCTTGCGTCAGCAAAAGAGCTTTCGGCACGTATTGATGAGACGCCGTCTGTTGCCGCAAGGAAGCAATTGGCAAAGAAAGCTCTTTCATTGCTGTTCAACACTGAATCACCAGAAACTATCAAAGCAATGAATGACGAAATAGATAAATGTGACAATATTGTTATAAGTCCTCAGACTCTTCAAGCAGATATTGAAGCAGCTCTCGTTGGCAACAAGATGGGCAGTATGATTCGAGGATATCCTGAAGGTGAGTATCTGATTGCTGCTAAGGATCATGCAGAACGTCTGGCAAGAATACAAGCTGCACAAACATCCCCAAATGCTACAATGGGGTCTAGTTCTCGGGATGGTAGTGTAACTGGAATTCCGGATATGAAAGGAGACCCTAATGCAGCTAAAAACGAGAAAAGTATCTCCCAAGCAGCAGACCGGCATATAGACGGCAAAGCTGTCAGAGGGAAAGGAAAAACAAATGCCAAGTGAGGTTCTCACCACAAGAGCTACAGTTTTCTCTATTAGTTTTCGCAATTTTCTTTCTGAAAATCCTAAAACGCCTCATGCAAAGAAGTTTCTTAAAGTTCTTAATTCCCCAAATACCGTCAGAAGAACACGCCAATTGAACAAATGGGAAAGTAGAGCTACAGATGAATTTGGCAAAATTGATTGGGCAACTGTTGATTGGAAGGCTATTATCAAGCAGTTAATATCGGTCCTGTTGCCCTTTGTCCTGGCGTTCCTTAAAAAGAAACCTACGGAGTAACGAAATGTATGGTAGCGTCATGGATGCTGACACATACTTCGGTACAGTGTTGCAGACCGAAGCATGGGACAATGCCTCGTCCACCGACAAGGGAAAAGCCCTAGAAATGGCAACTAGGGATATAGATGCCCTAAATTATATCTCAGACAAATTGGAATTTGATCAGGTCAATGAATGGCCAAGAAAACAAATTGAGTCTGAGGTAGTTCCGACCAATATCAAATACGCCACTTACGAACAAGGCAAAGCATATCTCGAAGGGAAAGAGCAAGACGCCGAGTATGATGCAACAACAATTGAAACCCAATCTTTTGGCCCTGTGAGAACTGTGAATAACAGCTCACCGATACATGTCAGAAATGGGATTTTAAGTATAGTTGCATGGCGGTTTCTGAAACCATACTTACGTTCGTCTCGCCACATTGAATTAGTGAGAGGTTAGAATGATTTTGTCAAAGTATCGCCGAATGGTTCCAGTGTTCAGATTTACTTTTGGTGACGGCGATGAAGGCGGTTCCCCTGGGACTGAGGGCAATCCTCCTCCAGACACTGGAACAGTCAATAAGGGAAACAACAACGAAAAACGGTTCTCGCAAAGTGATGTGAACTTGTTCATCTCACGGAAAGAGACTGAATATAAAAAACAAATGGAGACCCTCCAAGCTGACTTGGAAAAACTCCGTGAATCTAGTGTCGCTCCTGAGGTAAAAGAAGAACTGTCTAAGCAAATCAACACTCTTGAGTCTAAATATAAGACTCAGGCGGAGTTGGCAAAGCGAGCAGAAGATAACCTCAAGAAACAGCATCAAGAAGCGCTGACAAATGCGCAGACTGAAGCTAAGACATGGAAAGATCGCTTCACGACTATGAAGGTTCAGAATGATGTGTTCAAAGCTCTTGGCGATGACGCTAAGAATCCAGAACATATCATCCAAATTCTCGGCGACAAATTGTACCTTGAGCCTGAGAAACATGAAACTCGGGTCAAGATGGCCAATGCTGCTGGCGAAGAAATGGATATGAACATTGTAGAAGCGGTGACACTCATGAAGGAAGATGTGCCCAAGTACGGCTATCTGTTCAATTCTCCCGCTAAGGGTGGACTGGGAGCTGGAAAGGTCAAATCAGAAGGTTTTGGCAAAGAGGGTTTCTCAAAAGACCCAGCCACCTTCCAGAAACAATTTTTGCAATTCAGAAAGGACAACAACATTGTCTAATAAGAAGTTTGGTGTTTTGCGTCAGACGTTCGGATACACTAACACTTTGGACGCTTATGTTCCAGAGTTGTGGGCTATGGCAACACTTGAACTATTGTTCGAGAATATGGTCATTGGCAACTTGGTTCACCGAGATTTTTCAGACGAAGTTAGAAATTTTGGGGATGTGGTTAACACCCGCAAGCGGGGTAAATACACGGCTCAGCGTAAAACCACTACTGAGGTAACTTCTTCGGATAGTGACGCTACAAATGTCGCGGTGTCACTGAACCATCATGCTTACACTACACTTGAAATCAAGGACACAGAAATGTCCTATGCTTTCAAGGATCTAGTCAGTGAATTTTTGCAGCCTGCGGTTATGTCTTTGGTCAAGTACGTTGACCTCATGCTCATCGCACGCATGTACAGCTTTATTGATAGTCACTCTATTGGTACACTTGGTGGTCTTACTTCTTCGAATGCCAAGAACAAGATTCTTGATGTTCGTACTGCTAATAACATCGCCTTGCAGCCTGTCAGTGGTAGACATATTCTTTGGGGCCCAACCTCCGAAGGCTTGATCTTGCAGAATGATGCCTTCACCCAGGCTTACGCTGTGGGTGACAATGGCACAGCTTTTGAGCAGGCTAAGATTGGTCGCAAGTTGGGTTATGATCACTGGATGTGCCAGAACATGCCTGAGGTGGCAACAGGTTCTACAACTGGTGCGGGTGCTGTCAACAATGCCTCTGGCTATTCTGCTGGAGCCACTAGCATGACCGTTGACGGTGCTGGGTCTACAACGACCAACATCGCAATCGGTAGTTGGTTCACTATCAACGGTTACGTCCATCAAGTTGCTACATTGACAGGTTCACCATCTGTCACAGCAGTGACTTTTACTCCAGCTTTGCACGCTGCAGTTGCAGACAATGATGTTATTACTTGGTACAAGCCGGGTGCAATCAACAATGCCTCTGGGTATACTGTTGGTACGCTGGCAGCTGCTGGGGCCTTGACAGTCGATGGTTTCTCCGTTGCCCCGAAGGCTGGCCAGTTGTTGACCATTGGCTCCTATGGTGGTCCGCGATATATGGTTATTTCAGCAACGACAACAAGCATTACTCTTGATCGTCCGCTGGATGCCTCTGTTGCAGATGATGCAGTTGTTGGTCTTGGTCCCGCTGGTAATTTCAACTTCGAATTTGATAGAAATGCCATCTGCCTTGTCTCACGGCCACTTGCGGTCGTTCCGGCGGGTATGGGTGTCTTTTCTGGTGTGGCTCAGAATCGTGGACTTGGCATGAGAGTCACTCGTGCCTATGACCCGCGTGCTCAAACGCACTTGTTGACCCTTGATATGTTGCTTGGGTCACAAGTTTTGGACATTGATCGCGGTGCTATTGTATCTGCCTAATAGTGACTCTTTCAAGATGGCGGGACTTTGTGCCCGCCATCTTTCTGAGGAAGGAGGATTCCTGTGATTAGGCATATTAGACAGATCATATATACCTTGAAACACAGGTATCCAACATCCATAGTTCTGGTTCAAATTCAAGATTCTGGATTAAGTACAAGAACAGGCGCTAAGTCTCAAACTTTCATATACCAACCAGTCCTAAAAGCTGTCAAAATGGGAGTACAAGCCAAACAAAAGTTCAGTTACGATCTTGGATATGTCCACAACAATGTGAATTTTACCTATGGCGGAGCATATAATCTTTCGGAATGTGTTTTTCTTATTGACAGGAAAGATCTACCTGCAGATTATGAGATTGTCAGCAAAATGTATCTCATGCAAGGTAGCAATAAGTTCATGGTGAACGCTGTGGACAAACTAGAAGAGGGCAGGTTCCTAGGAGCCTATATGCTCACTTGCACTACTGTCAATGGCTTTGATGCAATCATGCCTCTTGTTACAACTCTCAATCTGACAACTGATATGGAGGTTGTACCGTGAATCCATACTGGGGACCTTGGATTGTTGCTTCTATCAATGATTGGATTAAAAATAATAGTTACTTAGCTGGAATTCCACTTTATTTTGAAAGTGACGAACATAAGTCGCCTGAGAATTACGCCAAATTGCATGGTTACTGGGGCGAAGTTCGTATCGACGGGCCAGTGTGGAATCAACATGCCAAATTGTGGAATGGTAGATTTGAAATCAACATTCTGTTTTCGGTAGTTAAAAATCAGACAACAAACATTTATTTACCAAGAATCTTGGCGGGAAAAGCAGAGGCTGCATACGCGAGATCAATTCCGATCTATAAATATGGCCCTGCTGATGATCCAGAAAATGATGGATCACTCTTTGATTGCATTTCTCAGACTCCCTTTCGAGGAACTGATAATGCAATAGTAACAGGCTTTTTTGGTCAAGTGGAACCCTTTGTTCCAATGGACCAAATTAGTATTGAGTCACATTATATTTTTGAAAGAGAGGCTGATTAAGTATGGGTGCCCCTATCAATTTGAAGGATTTGACTATCAGAATTGAGGACGCAACCTCATTGACTGGTAAGGTCAATCACGCAATGGGCTACGCAATGGGTGTTGCAACACTAACTGTGGACACGTTCACAACAGAAGTCCCTGTAGGTTCTCGTGTTGAATTCTCGGCTCAACCAGGAGTCATCTACACGGTAACAGCATCGTCGGGTACTCCTGCAACGAGTATCACAATCACACCAGTTTTAGCCGCATCTGTCGCAGACAATGAAGACATTGCTGTTGGTCCCAACTTTATTGATGTTACTATTGGCGAAGGTAATGCAGAGTGGACTGAAAAACAGAATGTGGAGTATATTAAGGACCGTGGAATCCTAGATTCCACGCGAGAGGGTGATGACGAACCGATGGAAGTTACCCTTGACTTCCGGTTTGAAAAGATTACTGGCACCTCGACCGATGTACTGCCAACTGTTGAGGATGCTATTAAGTTTCGTGGGCCTGCTGCAAACTGGGTAGCAACTAACGCTGACACATGCTCTAGTCCTCGTACTGTGAATATCTCTATCCTTGAAACTCCACCTTGTTCAGGCGTTGAAAATCAATTGTTTGTATTCCCAGACTTTGCATGGGAACAGCTCGCTCATGATTTCAAAGCTGGCACTGTAAAGATGACAGGTAAATGCAACGCGGTTGAACCCACGGTGTCTCGCAACGTCTAATGTCCAAGTTCTGGCCACCTGTCCGTTACAGGACAGGTGGCCTTTTTCATAGGTGAAGTATTATGAAGATTGCGGGTAAGACCCCTAGTAAAAATGAAGATGTCGTTGTGTTCAAGAGAACAGACGGCGATATCATTTTCAAATTAACTCCGGTCCAGAATTTTGATGCTTTTATAGCAGCATGTCCGACGCCTGAGGTACCAAAACAGTTGTTACCGGGCAAAGGCCAAGTAGGGATGCCTAACGATCCAGCATACAAGGCTGCAGTTGCCCATGTAAATGTTCAGCTAATGAACTATATTATTTTAGAAAGCGTAAAGAATACCCCTGATCTTGAATGGGAAACAGTCAAGATGGACGACCCCACAACATGGGGTAATTGGGAAACTGAACTTCGGGAAGCTCATTTTCTTTCGCCAGAACTGGAGTACTTACTCCAGAAGGTTCTGCAAGTTAATGCTCTAGATGATAGTAAGCTCGAAGAGGCAAGAGACTCTTTTTTAGCCGAACAGCAGGCTCGCTCAAGTTAATACTTCCAGTAGGTCGCACTGACAAGTATTGCATTTTCAGAGCCTGCGAAAGATTTGGAATTATGCCTCCAGGATTGGATAAGAAATGGAGTGATATGTCATCCATAGAGCAAGCCACATTACTGGCTTATGAGCAAATTCGATCCTTAGAGGAGGCAATCCAATTATCACAGTCAAAGCTGTTCTGAGAAAAGTTCACATTGATAAAACAAAGTTCAAGATTAAAGCTAGAGAAGTAATTGCCGCAGCACTACCCAGAGCCGTACAGGCTTGGGTCAGTGCTGCGGCTAGTGCATCGTCACGATATACAGGTCAGACATATGCCGCCCTAAATGTTGTGGCCACAGCGTATGGCTTACCACAACTATCGACTAACCCTATAAATGCAGAAGCGGCAAGAAAAGCTAGGACAGAACGATATAGCAAGTCAAATGTTGGTTTCATTAAAAGACAAGGTAATCAATATTATAATGGCTTTAAGTTTGACACAAATGTTTTGCAAATTTGGTATAATGAATATACCAGAGGCTTACCCAATCCACCAATGAAAAAAGAACAACCTTGGAGAGCTATTGAAAAAGCCAACAATGCTTTTATTGCAGAAGCACAAGCGATTATTGAAGCTAATTATCCCAAGTTCGTAGATATTATTACAGTTGAAACACTCACAATAAATGGAGGTAAGTGATGGCAAGTAACAAAAATACACAATCCAACATTGCCGTTGCTGTAGAGACCGATGTTGCCAAAGGTAGTGCAGACCTTGAAAAATTCAATAGTATATTGGATAAAGTAGGTCAAAGCCTTTTGTCTCTTGTTACTACTGGACCTTTAAGCAAGGATGCTCTGAAGGGATTCAATACTCAAGTCGGTAATGCCTCTAAGAAATTAGACAGTTTCTCAGAAACATTGAAATCGGGTAAAAGTAGTGCCTCTACTTTCGGCAAAGCTCTTGACAAAGTTTCTGAGAAAATTGAAATTCTTGCTCAAGCGGCATCTGCACAGTTCGCAACAACTCGTAGAGAAGTTGCTGTCTTTGCAGCAGAGTTAACTTCGAAACTTGATTTTTCGAAATTGACTCCTACCAAGTTCAAAATTCTTGAAGATATAAGAAAGCAATTTGAACAGGCAGCTTCGGCATCAGGTGTTAGTGACAAGACGCTTGAAAAGATCAATCAGCTTGTAGCAGGTGAAATCGACCTCAAGACTGCACTCAACCGTACAACCGATGCCCAAGCCGCAGCCATTTTGTCTGGACAAAAGCTTGCTCAAGTTCGTGACCAACTTATCAAGTCTCAGACTAGGATTGCTAGAGGTAGAGGAGGCTCAGGTTCGGACGGTGGAAACCTGCCAGGCAATGATGCTGCCTCAATACGGGCACAGCAAGCCGAAAGTTTTCTTCGGGCAACTATTGGTACTATTCCAGATGATCTTGGGGCCAAGGGATTTAGTTCGTTAAATTCTGCGGTCAAGAATTTTATCTCAGGTGTTAAGAGTCAAAAATTTGATCTTGCGGATGCAGTAATTGGCCCTCCAGGAGAACTAAATGCAAGGGCTCTTGAAGGGACAGCGGCTTTCTCTAGAGTATTGGAAGAAGCTAAGAAACTTGAAAATGGTGTTCGTAGTGCCGCTTCAACTACGGCATCTACAAAGTCCGCAAGGGCGGCACTTGCAGGTTCTTTTGCTCAAAACGTTATCGGCGAAATTCCTGCTGATGCTACAAAAAAGCAACTAGATAGGGTACGTTCTGCTTTCGACTCTTTTGTTGGTGCTGTAACAAGCAAGAAATTTTCATTTCCAGATTTGGTAACGGGTGGCAATACTCTTGACCCCGCAGTCATTGCTGCCAGAGCAGCTTTGGCAAAACTAAAAGAAGCACGCGATCAATTTATTACTTCTGGACAAATACAAGGGCCTCAACCTCAGTCAAAAGCTGAACGCTTACTTGGTGCAGATACCTTTTTATCAAGAACTTTGCCGGCAAGCATTCCATCAGGAGCCACGCCTCAGTCACTTGCAGCGTATAGCACAGCGATTCAACAATTTCGAACAGCAATCGCCAATAATAAATTCAGTTTGAGCGACTTGCTTGGCAATAGTGGACAATTCAACGCCCGTGCTGTTGCTGCAACTGCCGCTCTTGAAAAACTCAGAGAGGCAGCCAAGCAACTAAGTCCAGAAATGAAAACTCTCACTGAAAGAATTAAGGAATTTGGAAAAGACCAATTTAAGAGTGCAGCTAAGATAACATTGTTCACGACAATGTATCGTGCAGTCCGTGGACTTCAAGTGGGTCTGCTTAATGCAACGAAAGAAGCTGCTGAATACATCATCAAAATCAATGAAATCAGATCAATCAATCAGGAAACTGGCGAATCTTTTGATTTCATTTCTAATAAGTTACAAGATATTAGCCGAAAATTGGGTCTTCCAGTCCTAGATGTTGCAGAAGCAGCATATCAGACATTAAGCAACCAAGTTGCTAAAGGTGCCGAAGCTTTTCAATTTCTTGATAGTGCCGGTAAATTAGCTGTTGCATCTGTCTCAGACATCAGTACATCAGTTAATGCGCTATCTACTGTCCTTAACGGTTATTCGCTTTCCTCAACCGAAGCTGATAAAGTATCTGCTATTTTGTTCAAAGGTGTGGAAGTTGGCAGATTTAGGCTGAAAGACTTGGACAATGCTATGTCCAAGGTTATCCCTACTGCTAGTGCTTTAGGAGTTAGTTTTGAAGAAGTTATTGGGGCGCTGTCAGCTTTTACTATTCGCGGTGTAAGAGTTGAACAAGCATCTACATTACTCAATAATGTGTTACTTGGACTGCTCAAACCAACGTCAGAAGCGACTAAATTTTTCAACCAATTGGGATACGCGAATGGTCGTGGTGCCCTATCAGCTTTAGGTCTGGCTAATACTTTCAAATTATTAAATGATGAACTTCAACGTAATCCTGAACATTTGGCGAAAATTGCCAATGATATGCGAGAATTACGAGGTATTGCCCTTGCTGGTGGTAAGACATTTAATGATTTTGTTGACGATATAGCAAAAGTTTCAAATGCAACTGAATCATTCAACAATGCTATTGATATAAATCTCAATAATGCAGGTAGAGAGTTCAAAAAGTTCGAACAAGATTGGAATACTATTTGGCGAAGTCTTGGCGAAAAAGCTGTAACCGGTTTTAATTTTATAACCAAAAGCGTTCGCGGAATTGCAGATATACTATCTAACGCCGAAATAAATAATCATATGTCGGAAATTACTACAGACTTTGAAGCTGCTGTTAGAGGGATGTCTCTTACAACTCAAAAAGAAACAACAGAAATCGACTCTGCTTTAACTAAATTTGCCCAAGGTGTAAGACAAAAGATTGCCAGTTCTTCGGCTGCAGCAGCAGTAAGAGTTACTGAGTTACAAAGTCTACTTGCAAAGACTAAGCAAACACTTAATGATACTAAGCCTGCATTCCTATTGTCACTTAATGAAGGATTAAAAGAGACAGAACGTCTTGCAAATCAGGCACGTTCTGAGATTGAAAAGATCAAAGGAACAAGTCAGAAAGATGGCCTAATCAACAAGGCTAGACAGGATCTTGCAAATACTCTTGCTGAAAGAAATCTTAACGCCCCTCAGGGTGACCTTTCTGGCAGAGCCTTACGTCCACAAATTGAAAAAGAAAGACTCCAACGTGAAATAAATCGCCTTCTTGGGGGAGCTTTTGGGACGGGTAAGATCGCTGGCACTACTTCGGAAGATGTAGAAGCAAATACAAAGCGACTTTTAGATCTTGAAAATCGTCTTGATGCTCTTCGAGGTTCTAGTGGAAATCGTCTTGTTAGCTATGCTAAAGTAACAAGCGATATTACCAGAATATATGCTGCTCAGGAAGTTGCTCTTAAGAATATACTTGCAACACAAGAAAAAATTCGCAAAGAAAAAGAACAAGAACTTAAAATTGGCAGAGAACGTGAAGCCCTAGCCAAAAACATCATTTCTGATGTCAGCAAGTTTGACCTTTCAAAAATTAAAGAACCAGGCGACAAACAAAAAGCTTTTGCAGATTTGATCAAAAGAGTTGGTGAAAATGAATCACTATTCAAGCAAGATGCTAATTTTAATACCGCTCTGAACCTAAGACTTTCTTTACTCAAGCAAGAACTTGATCTTTCTGAGAAAATAAGAGTCGAAAACTCCGCCAAAATCAAGGGAGCAGAGTTAGGTGAAAAGGCTGCCAAGATAGAATTAGATAGACTTAAAGAGGAATTAAAGCAAGCAAAAATAGATCAAGTAGGATTTGCATCTAATGCACGAGCAAAAATAGCGTCAAAAGATGAATTACCGTTAGGCAGTGGAGATGGTGCAAGAATAATTGCTGCGAATGCTTTTTCTACAATCGACAAAGACTTAGAAGAATTTGTCAATAACCCTCAAAAGATCAACAATTTATTAAGAACTGTAGATACAATTAAAAAAGCAAGACGAGAATTAAATAATCGTGATGCGGAGTATAACACAGTAACAAATACCTCAGGAAAGTTTGATAATGTAGAAAAAGAATTAACTAATTTGTATAATGCCTATTTGCGACAAGAAAAAGCACAAGAAAATCTCACTGCTTCTACTAAAACATTTCAAGCTATCTTTTCTAATACTCAATCAATAGCTGTTGCTGCATCTGAAATTTATAAATATGTAGCAGCTCTCGAAGCTTTACGAAAAACTATTTTCGATATTGCTGTTGGTAGAAATGCAGAAACATCTAATATCACAGATCAACCACTTGATACCCCGACGGAGAAATTTGGCGGCAGAACATTTAGGCATGGTGGTCGAGGATCAGACTCAAAGCTTGCACTTATTTCACCATCGGAAATGGTAATGTCTGCTGCTGCAACAAAGCAATACTATACACAACTTTCAGCAATGAACAAAGGTAGTAATCCTCGTAGTTATAACGCTGGAGGAACTGGTTCAGTTACCAACGTCGGTGATGTACATGTTTCAATCAGTGGCCAAACTAATGGCACCCAAGTGGCTAGACAAATTGGGTCTGAGATACGTCGAGAAATGCGTCGAGGAACTTTAGGTTAACTATAAGGGACAATCTAGAATGTATGAAAACATTATTGTAACACCAGGCGGAATTCCCGTTGCATTTCAAGATCGTGGAATGAAAGCCTGGATCGAGAAACAGATTGATAAAAAAGGCAGTAACTTCCATCTTGGAGCTAACCTCAAAGCTCTTGGTGGCACTTTTATGGGCTGGGCCCAAGATATACATGGAAAGATCGGGGATGTAGTCAAGTTCAAAAACGCCATAACAGACGAGGGCCTTAATAATTTACTTGATGAGTACTTTGATTCCGCTACACAAACAACCTCATGGTATTTAGGTCTTATCAATAACGCGTCATTTTCGGCTCTTGCTGCTGGTGATACAATGGCCAGTCATGCAGGATGGTTGGAAGCAGCGTCTTACTCTGGAACAAGAGCAGCTTGGGGTGTTGGCTCGGCGGCAGCTCGTGCTATCACAAATGCTACGCCAGCAAGTTTCTCTATAACTGGAACTATGACTCTTAAAGGTGCATTTCTAACTTCAAATAGTACGATTTCTGGTACTACTGGCATACTCTTTTCTACGGGAACTTTTAGTTCTACATACCCTGTTGCAAATACCGACACTTTCAAACTGATCTACACAGTTCAAGGTTAATTCTTTCTAAAGGACAGGGAATATATGGCAGAGTTCAATGTGACACTTGTAGATTATACCCTGTTCTCAGGCTTCTATGGGATATTTGTCCCTACAGAAGTTACTGTCTCCACTAGCCTTACCCTCGACCTTGGGATAGCCGGAATTTTCGGCATCCCGGTCGATGGTGGGGAACTTGTTGAAGATGGTCTTATGGATTTGACATGCGAGACTTTTAGAGTAGAAACTCTACTCTCAACACTTACACTATCTGTGACAACAGATTGTGGGTCAGGTATTGATACTACCCTCTCGCTGACAGATTCTTTTCAGCCAACGGAACTAGAATTAACAACTGAATGGACATCAGCACTATCGCTTGTTGCAGGTATTTCATATTTTGTTGAAAGACCAACTAGCAGGTGTACTTATGCGCCTAATGTATCTGGTGGCAATATTGATCCTATAGCTCCAACATTGGTAGACAACTTCCTTGTGTCTTTTACTTGTGCTGATCCATCGGCTAGTATCTCAATTAGAAGACCTGACTTTAATGATATAGATGAAATAGCTACAACTCGTGTATACCGTAATGGCATTCTTGGTGACTTGTTTGTCTACAGTGATCCACAGTGGCCTTCTTCCCGTACATTTACTTTAGACTTCACTAATCTTTCTGAGACACAAGCTGAAGACTTTAGAGACTTTCTTGCATTGACAATTGGGCTTGAAGTAACTTACCATGACTACTTTGATCGGGAATGGAATGGAATTATATTAACGCCCAATGCTGAATTCTCACACAATGGCAAAGGTTGCCAGTATGAAACTAAAATACAATTTCGAGTGATTGGAGAAATATGATAATCAGTGCCCCATATCCATCAGCTGATGTAACTATGATATTGCCCAACCCTAAGTGGAATGATTTCAAACAAAATCAAAGTACAGTCACGGTACATACAATGACCGATGGCACTATCAGAACATATATAAAAGGCAATAATAGGACATTATTGTCATTCCAGTTCTCAGATATAGCCCCTCTTAAAATTGAAGAAATTAAAGCCGTATTTGCCGAATATCACGATAAAGAAATGCGATTATTTCTAACCTGGAAAGATCAATCTTACCGAGCATATCTCAAGACTAATCCTTGGCAAGCAATTTTTGGTGCCAAAGATGCTGAGAGTCTGGCTTTTGAATTTGAAGGGATAGAAATTTGAAAGTCTTACCTGCTGTTGCAACCAATCAATTTGGCACAGTACCATATTATGAATTACGAGTCGTATGGGTAGACGGTGGATCTGAAGTAATATATGATACTGCCATCCTATCAGTTGGTACGGTAGATGGTGTAATACAAATAAGCAATAATAGTGATTCACAATCTGTTGAAATATCTCTTGATGATGTTTCAGGATACTTAAAAACTTTGATGGGCACGGTAGATATACATCTTCGTCCCGCGTCTCTCTATTTACGCTTTCAAGGTTCCTCAGAAAAGACTCTATTATTCAAGGGAGAAATTTCATCCCCTATTACTTGGAGAGAAGGTAGTAGAGAAGTCAAATTCACAATTCTTTCAAAAATTGAGGAAGCAGAAGTTGGTTTTTCCGCGGAACAAGCACCTTTCACGACGATCCCTGAGTCTGTGGTTGGTGATGCTTGGCCTTTGTCTTTTGGAACTGTTTGCCATATTAAGCCGCTTAAATTAAGTGCTAAAATTACCGGCACCACACTTGACACTTTTGGTATTCCTGATCCGGCATTACCAATTAAAATCGACATGAAGGGTACTTTTCCATATCCTTCCGGGCCGGGTTTTTTATCAATGCCTTGGACAAGTGCAGATGAAGTGCATACATACTGTGGTGCAATGCAAGAAATGTCGCTTGAACATCTTAGGCAATATCAATATGCTGTGGGACATATTCGAGTAGATAAAGGCGATAAATTCCCTCAAAATGTCATGGTAACAGTTAAGATCAATGGCAAAAATTTCCGTGGTTACTTTACTGGCAATACATTCTACTTTGAGAATGGGGATGATGGCACGCCAAACTATGCAACATATTTAGCCATCAAAGCTATTACGCTTGCTAATCCTGCAGAATACCAACCCACTGGCCCAATTGTTTGTGGGGTTGGTTGCTCAGGTATCTGTAGCAACTATCAATATGGGCAGTATCATCGTCCCCGGCATCCCGATGGCGAACCATCCTATTGGGTACCTAATGAAGAATGGGGAGCCTTTGGTGTAACCCTTGGACACGGTAGCATTCCAGATACTACAAGAGCTAAAGACCCAGCTAAAACATATGATGATGTTGACTACTTCATTTGGTCAGGTGCTGTACGTCTCAGTAATAAAGGAGCAGTGCAGCAACGTGGATATTTTGAAGCGTCTGCAGGTTCGTCTGTTGAACTTGTACTTGAAAATGAACCTCTTGATTATGTTATCAATCTTATTGGTGCAACAGACATTTCAGTGTGTGGAAATCTTGGCGGAACCAGTGGAGTTCTGAATCTTGTTGGATTGCCTTACGACTGGTACACTATTGTAAGTATGCCAATTGGTCCATACAATGCAACTATTCTTAGACTTAAGCAGCCCCTATCTACTTATGATTCCCGCTTCAATGATGATGATTTATATGTGAGTTTCACATCTGAGATTGGACCAAACCCTGTTGATGTTATTGAATGGTTACTCGCTACATATAGCCAACTTAATTGGGATACGACAACTTTCGATGATGTAAAGGCTAAGGTTGACTGTTACAGTATTGGCTTTACTCTTCGAGAAAAACGACAATTAGTTGACGTTATTCGAGATATCGCATATCAATCTAGATGTGCCATTTGGTTGGTCAATGGTGTATACAAGATGAAATATCTTGCCGAAACACCAACATCAGTAGCTACAATAACTTGGTCCGACATCCACGTTGACACTTTTGAGATGGGTTTCTCATCTACTGAAAGCCTTGTTACAAAATTAACCGCAACATGGAATGACTGCGGAGAACTAGATGAAAAGAAAGTTGTCGTCAGAAATAATATCAGTAAATATGGCCTGCACACTAGCGACTACAATTACTATATTTATAATGACTTCAAATGTGTTCTAAAATCCGCAACATACCATATTCTCAGACAGTCCAATACTTTTCGGCGTTATGATTTTGTATGTTCAGTTAATAAATTGGCAATTGAACCCTTTGATGCCATAACTGTCAATGGTGATCTTGCTATTGTAGACACTGCTATATACAATCCAGATACGTTCACCGTTCAAATTGGGTGTTGGGTCCCTATTAGGTCAGGGGAAAGTGCAACTTATGATCTTGCTTTTCCTGCTTCTGTCTCAGAAACAACAACATTTGGAACTAATCCACCAACTAGTGGAGTATCTTTGAATGCTGGATATGGCGGCATAGATCGTGCAACTAATGATACTGGGGACCAATATCCGTCGGATATTGGAGATACTTGCTGTTCGCCACCTACAACCCTTGGATGCCTGCCCTACACCTTGCCTGGGGCTGTAGCAGATACTCAACAGACAACAACTGTTGTAGGGGTATCTATGGATCCCGGAGGTAATGGACAGGGAGTTACTCTTGGGGGAACTGGAAACTATGGTTGCATTAGTTCTGGGGATAATAATGGCCTAGATGCGGCTTTAGAATGCGTTTCAACTCATGGGCCAAGTGGTTATACTTTTTCTCAAGATGGAGATGGTTGGACGTGGAGCAATGGCGAGGACGGATGTTCATGGCAACCAAGTGACTCAGCATGTCATGGCGGCGTTCTTGCACATGGCATACAGTTCACATACAATGGTCCTGGTACTTCATCAATAGGCGGATATGGAAGCTAATTTCGCAATTGAACAACTTGGAAATGATTGTATTAGAGTGTTGTCTGGCAAATTAACAAAACATATGCTTGGTGCCTATGAATCAACAGCCGATCCAACTATTTTTTGTAGGAAACAAATACGTTTTGTATGGCAACAAGATGGCACTGTTAAATTCGCTAGCCCACCAGCGAAAGTTCCATTAAATTATAAAGCAACAAATGATCCCAGAGTCTTTGCTCCAGATTTTCCAGATTGTCCACATCGACGAATGGATGTTACAGTCAAAAAATCTTGCCAATGTGTATCGGTAATCTGGCACTGTATTCGACACAAAAGTCTACCGGCGGTTCCTGACTGCCGGCTTTGTATCTCAGAAGGAAGAAATAAAGATGAAGAGTCTGTTCCTGATCTTGTCTCTATTGGCTCAAACTACAGTAGATCCGTTACAACTTCAAGTCAATAATGCTATTGTTCAAGATGCCTCACAAATCAAAGGTACAAAACTTACACTCTCTGGAACTTATATCCTTACTGATACATTAAAAATTCCAAGCAATATAGGATTAAGTATTGATGGGGGAAGTCTCGGAGATACTACAATTATTTGGCGTGGCCCTATAACTAAAAATATCATCGAGTTGTCAGGATGCAATAACGTTGAAGTCAAGAATCTGACGATTCTTGCTGATAATGATTGTGAGAACATGATTTATGTAAAACGTGAAGCAACAGATAAATATATTTCTACAGGTTGCATATTTACTAATTTATTCCTAGGAAACAACATTCTTAGATGTAAGACTTGCATTAACATTGAAAATCGTAAGCAAGATGCAAACAATGAGTTACATAAATTCTACCGAGTCAAGTTCACAGGTTACCGCACACAGGCATGGCATACCTGGGGAGGTCAGATACATGGACTCGTTTTTGAAGACTGTGACATGTTTGGTGGTGCTGTCGCTGACTATGGTGGTGTGGCTGAGTTCGGTTGCTATTTCCATTGGTCCCGTGGTAGTGGAGGCTATCATGTCAAGAGCGATTTCGTTCTTGGTAAATTCCAGTTGGTTAATACCATTCGGGGATGGAATTCTGAGTCGTCTGGGGCACTGCTACAATCTACCAAAAACGACTGGAATCCCACTCCCATAGTTGTCGAAGATTGTCGCTTTGATTCCAACTCTGCTGGAGTTGGTTATGCTATTTCAATCCTACATCCTGGACCATTGTATGTTAAGGGAAATGTATTTACTTCTCAAAACACCAACAAACCTAAGATTTTGGCAACAGGAATCTCAGGACATAAAGCGGGCCAAATCGTTGCTATAGGGAATGGTATTTATGCTAAGGGTAGTTATTCTTCAGCTGATCCATTTATTGTTGTAAATGTCCCTACTGATTATCAAGTTAATGCCCTAGGTAATTCTTTCTTTGATTTTGATACAGGTTTGCCTTCTACTGGCGACCAACCAATTCTTACCAATGGTTACCCAGTTGCATCACTAACACAAGATGGTGTTGTTACCAGGTCTAATCAAAACCTAACAGCCAATAAAAACTTTGTTAATGTCTATAATCCTCTTACTGGTTTGACTATTGATTCGGTGCATACTGATGGTAGAGTGAGAATTAGACCAACTGCCGAAACATTGGGACTTATCTTTTGGAATCGAAACAATCGTATATCCTTCGATCCTAACGTCTGGTTGGAATTACCAAATCGCGTTGATCTGCCGGGCACAGCTGGTATCGGAATGAAACCTGGGTTCAGTTCTGTACAGGGAAATACTAATCTCTTAAAAATTGAAGCACAGCATGGTGACAGTCCGGGTAGTGCGATTAACATCTACACAATGCGATATGGTGGGACTGATTATCCTAAGATCACAACTACCGCACCTATGCACGAATGGTATGTTAATACTGGAACTTGGCCACAAATGGCCAAATCTGGTGAAAAGAAAATGTGGCTCGATTCTGAGGGATTACACTTAGGTGCAGTAACCTTTATCACGCAAGAAGATGGTGACCTGCTCATTAAATCGCCCAAATTTGGGCAACGTCTCTTTTCTCAGGTAGGAGTGCAATAGTAATGCCAAGTCCAACATTCACACCAGTCCTTGAAGGCGAATCTGCAACATACAATGTTGCTACTACTGCGTTTTCACGGGTAGTAGCTCCCGTATTTAATACTCCTAATCTCCAATTAGCGAGTGCTGAACTCATTATCTATGGTGCTGGGTTGTTCACTTTTCCGTCAGGAACGGGAGCCAACCTAACAAAAGTAAGTGTCAAACTTACTGATAGTTCGGACACACAACTTGCGTTATATGAAGTTCCTCTGACAGCAAATACTCAAGATATTCTACGTACAGATATTGTCATTATGCTGCCAACTAAGGCAGCGGGTATTCGACAATCACGTTGTCTTTTCAAATTAGCCGACTTAGTAGGTGACGGTACCGCAGGTACATCATATACCTGTCTTGCAACTTCCGCTGCATTTGATTGGCCGGCAGATGGTATTGTATATATGTCCTTCGGTCAGACAGGTGTTGCGACCTCAGTTTTTTCTGTTATTGACGTGTACTCGTCGGCGGAAAAGATTGTCGATGTTGCCTAAGGAGATACGAATTTGAATACAAATTGGAGAGTGGGTCTGGTTAACCAGACCGGCGAACTAAGAATGCCTACGGCCCCAATGCGTTCGCCCTTCTTCATGACATGGGCGACTGTAAATGTTGTAGTTGGTTCTACTGGCGACAAGACGATTACTATTAAGGTCCTAGGTCAGACCTGTACTTTTACTACGACCTTTGCTACAACCGGCAGTTACACATTAGCCTTTGGTATTGTTATTCGGAATGTTGGTAACACACGATCTGTGATTGTTTTTCCCCCAACATATATAACAAAAAGTGCGGGCACGACACCTACAAATGGTATCCTTGCATCCACACAAAGTGTTGTTGTCACTGTGGATATTGGTGGTAACATAGGTGTCTATGTTTTACCTAGTCCTCCAGTGCATGGTGGATCAACACCCGGATGTATAAATTGGCTGGTTGCAAGTGCTAGAGATGCAAATTTGTCATCTGGGGCAGGACCAGGATCAAGTAACTATCATCTTGTTGATCCTTTTGTTGGTCCTACTGCTGCAACTGAGTACAAGGATACAAGAGACGCTGACCCTTCTATCACCACAAGTCCAGCTACAAAAATCATTTGGGCAACTCCAAATGGTGGAACCCCAGTACCTGAGACAACATTTTATAACCCTAGTGGTTCGATTGTTGTCGATGGGACTTTGGGAGTTGTGACCTATGGTACAGGGTCAATGTATCGCTTAATTACGACTCCCCCACATATCACTTGGATCCCTATCCATGTTAATAATCTATCCGAGGGAGATGCTGGTTGGGGAATTTGGGGTAGGCCAGTTTCAGATTCGCCGGGCTTTGTGTGGGTACCCCAGTATACCACTGGGGATCAGCTTGCTGATGCTTATGTGTACTCTACTCGTCCTCCGCACAGTGGAACCCAAGGTGGCGGACCTCAGAGCCTTCCCGGAACAGAGAATATGTTAGGAGACTAAGATGCCATCATTCTGGAGAGTTGCGAAGCCAGGTATGACTGGCACAGTCCATGTCAGAAAGGTAATGGGAAAGTTACCTTTTGCAATGTTATGGATTTCCCATGATGTTGTTATTAGTTCGACGGGAAACAAAACTTATACAATGAAAGTGTTAGGCAAGACTTGTACTTTTACAACTAATTTTCCCACGACTGGTAGTTATACAATCGCTGTTGGAGTCATCCTCAGAAACATTGATCGAAAGTTATCTGTTATTGTTTTCCCACCAACGTATATCACAAAGAGTGCAGGAACCACAGTAACAAATGGTATACTTCCTAGCACGGTAAGTCTAACAACAACTGATGTAGATCTTGGGGCCTATGGCAAACCAATGAATCTACATTCACCGCCTATGACGTTTGAGATTCCATCATTCATCAACCAATACGGATATATTCCACTGTCAAGTTCCTCAGAAAGTTGTGTCGATCCTTTTGTGGGAACAGCCATTACTAGAGCAGCTTGGACTGCTGATGAGGCTCTTACCACGGATCCGATCCCAGTATTGGATTGGTACACAGATGTTAACCATAAGTCGCCGCATGTCTATGCTACCGTTGAATTTGGAAACTTATCTGGTAGCACATCTGCCAACGGGTTGAACAATGTCGCTCTTTGGGGTGATGGTGTTGCAATGTCCAAATCGGCAACAAGTTACTTAGGCCCTAATGCGAAAGCGAAAGTTTTCCTCGTCAAACCAGGAAGCACACCTTGGGCCAATATAGTGGAGAATAGTTATTCAAATGGATAGTGGGATTGGATACAAACAGAAAGGAAAGATTGGCAGGATTGTCAAGGAGGGATACCACTACCTGCTGGTGCCGAGTCATAGTTCCACTGCTGGAACTTTTGTAGATCAAGACTATTTTGTTTTACTAGGCATGGATAGCGTCTACCGTGTAACAGCAGGGAAGATATATGGCATGTATATTCCATATGATATACTAATTGATCGGGATATGCTTAATCGGCAGGTATCAGCAGGGTATGATCTATCCGCAGCACTGAACAGGGTAGGATTAGCAATTGAGAAGGAGAAGTAGAATGGATTGGATCATTGCAAGATTGAAAGAACGTAGCACCTGGCTTGGTATTGTCGGTATTTTAACATCGGCATTTGCACTCACGCTGTCGGATGTGCAGCGTGAGGCCGTTATTCAGACGGGGTTGGCAATTGTATCGCTTATCGCGGTATTTATGCCTGAGAAGGCACAACCGTTTCCAAAACCTGAGGTTAAGCGACCAAAGCCTTAGCTTCAGCTAAGTTATGAACGATACCGATTAAGAATGGTAACTTCAAGTTCTGACCAGTCTTAGCGGTGACATGGACGGCCATGCTGGAGAAATCCAGCATGGCCTCTTTCGTTTCTAGGAGGCTATTTCCGACCCGAATGGCTCCCTTGAGATATCGGACGCCACATGCAGCCATTTCACGGATGCCATGAAAAGCAAATGGCTTTCCAGTTTCGGCAGAGATAAGAAATACATTTCTGTGTTCCCCCGTCGTGTCATCGGTTCCAGGGACGCTAATATTATTAAGAGTGAATGTTACCACCAATGTTCTTAGGTCAATACTGATCTTGGGGACTTTATCCCCAGGCATGTAAGTCTGGAACTGCCGAACGAATTCACAATTATGCCAGTTCCAGATTGGGCCTGCCATACTGATCATTTTATGTCTGAATACAAGAATCGAGCAAATTTCCTGATGTTCCGGGGCCGGAAGTTCCATTACTGGTGTCTCAGGAACAAGACTTAGTTGTTCAGTCAATTTCCTGCTCCTCCCCAACAATCAATGACAGTCTACACTTATAGTCCAATTCGCCATCTGCACTATGAAAGACCATGTATCCGTGATCATAGCAGATTGTGATGCTGGCAATCTTGCTACCTGCAGAATATGGACCTATTGCAACTTTCAAAATACAATTTTGAAAGATACACGCCTCAGTCGTTGCGTCGATCAAATCTTCCCAGTCAAATAGTTCACGTTCCATTCTTAATCCTCCAGCTTATTTGAAATCACGTCAGAACTGGAAATACATTGCCCAAGACAAGATATACATGTGAATCATAGATACAACTTTAGGTGTTTCACCTAGTCTCCAAGAAGCAAGGACAAGATTTCTTCGGCCAAAGCGTTAACATCTGGTCCTGGTGAAGTGTTAATTTTCCTACCCCACAATTTGCAGGCAATGTTGTCAATCCAGACTTTTCTCAGGTCTTTTTGTCTATGCAAATGCTTTTGCAATATATCCAATGCCATATGAATCTCATTGGCAGCAATAGCCTGATCTACCCGATCTTTCAGAATACGAGCGAAGGCTTTGCCGAGCCTTGGATCCATTGGGATGTCAGAGGTTGTTGGGGTACACCATGCCTGAGCTGCCCATTTCAATGCTGCATTATTACTCAAGTTACATCCTCAATCTTTTTCTATTATTTCTTCGGTCATTGTTAGAACTTCTTTTCTAGAAAATCTATCAGAAGCATCAAGACTTTGAAATACAATAGAGTGATATTTCAACATTTTATAGATAGGCTTCTATCACCATGTCGCCATCCATTTGCTATACCCATCCTGAGATACTTGGTACCAAGGACCAAAGTTCGTCGAGAAATTCCAGTCGAGTAACTCCTTAGTATTATACCAATCATTTGAAAGTTTCAATGCTGGATGTGAACTTACACCCTGCACAACAAAAGACAGTACTGTATTCTTTCCCTGAAAGAGCAAGTATCCCGGATATCGTAGCAAGTACTGCAACTGCTCGAAAGTTAGTTCTTTGGAAATATTTCTGATCCATACTTCATTAGATAGTCCGGTACAGTGAGATACTTTGTCGCCAAGGAATTTTGTTACCTGTAACATTTGCTTATTGTCAGTGTACACGACGATTGTTATATCTTCGTAGTGGCTGACGTGGATGATCTTTTCTTCGGGACCAACTTCGTACTTACCCCCGACTTCGTACTTGCTTTTATCCATTATCATGCTCCTGGGTGTAGTGTGTAGGTGTCTTATCTTTATGTAAAGCCTTGAGATGCTCGACTACCTCAGACAACGAGTCAATCAGTTGTGGTACTGGACTGACACGCGGCCTATCATCGACTAATTTGCCACACAGACTAGCATCAAGGATAATACCGCAGCAAGCAATGACACTAGCAAGATGTGGAACACGTGTGGTGGGGTCTTCCCATTCTCCGGAGATGTATTTGGCAATGTGCCGTTGCATGGCATCAAGGTAGATACTAGCACGGATTCCGCTCTCCCTCCAATTGACAAGTCCATATTTTAGCATACCTTCAAGGAAGGCAAGGCTAGCATATGCTGTAAGTGATGACGGTACTAAAGACATAGGGAGCTTTGTCGTCCCGATTGTATCCTTGGGGTTAGTATCCTTCCAATCACTTTCTTTTTTCTTCATCCAATCTTTAGCCAATGCCTGAGGTACTACAGTATCGTTGGCTTCGGTCAACCGATAACCCATGCTATTATTACTCCTGCTGCGATAGTTCCAATAATAATAGTACCGATGATGGAATATGCTTCTTTGAAACCAGTCAATTCATAACTATCATCAGGCAAATTTTCCATGCTATAGCACTCCATTCTCGAAGAGTTACTTCTATTTCTTGCTTTTGCCACTGTGGAAGCGGGATATGTCAGTTGTCATAACAATAGGAAAGAGTATCAGCAACAATACTAGCCCAAGTATTCGAATGCCGCGGCTTCTCATTGTACAACTCCAACAACGTATTGAAATGCAATTGGATTCCCTTATTGGTCCACCTAGGAACAACCATCCCACCAGTGTGGGAGGATTCACATCCCGCAGCACTAATTATAGTGTAGGAGAAAGGGAACAAAAACACAATATCTCCAGGGGGTAGAAATGCTACTTTCTGAGGGATAACCTCATTGAACAATACTATCACAGCTTGATGGACCGCAGCTTTGAACCGTGGGGCTTCCTTTGCGACCTCGACCAACAATTTGTAACATTCAAGATATGTCATTGGGTCCTTTCTAAGTTGTCAATGGATTTGTTTTGAATAGTGATGAAACGGCACTTTACTGAGCAGTATTGTTTCTCAGGTAAGAGTGCTGTAGTATATGGGTCGTTTGTCAGTTCGCCACAACGTGAACACTTAATCATCATTACTCCTTCCTATGGTCTCCAAACAGCTCTGCCTACGTTCTTAGTAGAAACTTGCAACTTAGTAGCATATGTTCCAACTAGGAAGCCGATACCTGTGCAATTGTGGTTGATCAATACTTGGTCAGTCCCTTGGATACCAAGTAACAAAGTCTTAGAATCTTCGAAAAGTCTGACAGGAATTTTCTTTGGCCAATAGTACAATTTGCTACTATCAATCTCGAAAAAGTAATAGTATGGAACGGCCAATGGATCATACATCTGGACAAGTTCTGAGACAGATGGTAAGAGCGAAATCGGGGATATTAGTCTCCGGATTATTTTATAGTCGAACTGGTTAGTCTTTTCATTAAAGACCTGAATCTTAAGTGTCTTATATGTCATGATACCTAACTTTCTAAGATTCTGAGGTTCTAGTTTCTGTGCTACTATTGCCAAACACTGGACCACCTAGTTCCGGGATATTGAAATTCTTAATTGGGCCAGTCCAGAGAGATTGGTATACTCGAACCAATTGCTGATACACCCGTGCTGTGTAAAGGCAGTCAGTAAGTGCATCGTGATCCTTCAACCGCTCCATGCCTAAAGCGTTAATCAAGTTGTTAAGCCCCATCCGGGCGAATGGATAATCCTGACGGGTGACACCGGCCACATCGTTCAAGAATGTAGCGACTGTCATACTATCTCGATAGTGGAAGTGAAACATAAGTTCATAGGTCTTGTTCCCGAAGAACTTCCTCAGAAACGCACTATCAAAAATCCAATTGTGGGCGAGTGGCATGATCTGCTTAAGTTTCTGAGTAATAAGTCTAGGAAACCAGACGTCAGCTATTAAGTTCCCTGCAGTATATGCATCAATACCAATATCACATGCAATTTTAATTGCTTTGATGCCACACTCAAGATCCCCTTGAGAAGCGTAATATTCAAAAGGATGCTCTGGCTTAATAAAAAAGTTCACCGGCTGGATGACTTTGCTTGGATTAAAATCACTATCGAGAGGTAAAATTGCCAGTTGGACAATTTCATCTTTCTCAGGATCAGTACCAGTAGTTTCCACATCGACAGCACAAAGAACATTATTGTTGAAGTGTTGCATCCCCAACCGGGGCTTGTTCAGTTTCTCTGGCTTATCCAATAGTTGCCTCTTTCCGGCTTTTAATTCTCAGACGGATCAGTTCATTGCAAGCTTTGAGTGTCGCATTATTGATATCTCTAACTATAATTACTTGTTGTATTGTAAGATCACAAGGTTCAAGAAGCTTCCCTACTTGGATACCAATATCATCAAGCAATTCTTCTAGTACATCTTCTGCACTTTTCACGTTCGCACCATCCCATTTCTTGCTTGAACATCGTGGACATTCACTTGAGTCTTAGTTACTAACTTGACACAAAGATCAAGTTCCTCAGGTTCCAAGTTTTTGGTGAGGACACGGTACCTCAGAATCTCACGCTCTAAGGCTGTGAGATTCAAGTCTCCAACCCACCGTTCAAATGAATTTTCGATATTTGCAGATAGGTTCAACATTGTTCTTCAAAGTCCTCCGGCACCTCAGGAATCTCAGAAACTGGGACTACAGTATCCGAAGATACAAAGATTGATGATATGAAGACATCGTCTTCATAGATGTGCCAAGCGCCATCGTATCTTTTTCTTTTGTATGTTATCTTAGGATATTCCATGTACTGCAATTTTTTTTGCTCCGTGTTAGCCGATACTTGAATCCAGTGTGGTATGGTGTTGACGAACCCAATCCCTTATTCTGTTATAAGCAGCAAGTTGTTCCTCAGAAAGTTCCATGCTATCTCCTAGGGCACCAAAGTTTCTACTGCCGGACGTAGCCGGACACTGATGAGGGCACCGCGGGTGTTCAGCATACACACTGTCTCCGATGTCTTGTCTAGTTCCTTATTTCTTGTCTTAAAGGCAGCATTGCCTACAGACAAAATGTTACCCCTTCCCGGGCCTTTAGGAAATCTATCCTGAGGCCACTGTTGGGAAACACGAATTTTAGATTCTAGGTGACACGAGTTTTCACCACACCATACAACATATTTGTCATACACGTCTGCAAATGGAATAATATTTCCTGGAAGTGTATCCAAGGTATCTGTAAGAAAAGCATCTAAGTCACTACCGTTCATAGACATAGCTTGCACCTTATCGACAGTTTCGATAACGGGCAGTCCAAGTCTATCCTTACTTTTTGGGATCTCAATTTTCATGAGGCGGCAAAGGAAAGCTGGAGCCTCTTCCCTTAGGCGTGCAAATAATTCCATACGAGGCACTAGATCTTCAATACCCCCAACATGAATATAGGTTACTCTTGTATCTCCTGGAAAAGTAGGGCAAGACTTGACATCATTAGCTACTTGAATCCAGTGTGTCGTGTTCGTAATCATGTATGGCGACTGATACATTGGACGAATCTGAATCTTCTGAGAAGTGACGTAATCCTTGATTTTATTGTAAATGTCCTTTCTTTCTGAGAGGTCAAGTTCCTCGATGACACATACTACGGCTCCCCCAATTTCGCTGTTGAATTTGTCCTGCAAAGCAAGCGTTGCTCTTTCTACCCCACCAGTAATTAGCTCATCGAATGCCTCATGATATGTGGACTTGCCACTTAATTGGGCACCGTGGAAGAATAAATAGGGTAAAGGCATTTTAGGTTGACGGATAACACTTGCCATCCATAGCATTAAGTAGTCCGCCCCAGTTAGTACATTATTTTCTTTAGCCCATATATTTTCTTTCAAATATGGTGTTAGACTGGTACCAAGATGTTCAAGAATCTTATCCCATGTAGGATGTTCAGGTTCGTCGATATCGAGTGGAATATACTTAAGTTGCGGAGCATTACGATTCCATTGTCTATCCCCAGGATACTCAGATTCAAAGGGCCTTGATACTATACGCCAAGGTTTGGCTGTACACGACCCTAGTAATTGGCTAATCTCTTTTGGGGAATAACCTTTACCTTGGAACAGAAGTCTCGCATTTTCCAATGGTTCTTTGATCCAACCCATACCTTCGACATTGATGAGCCATCCGATGCAGTCATCGGATTCTGAGATAGTATGGCGAACTATATCATCATAGTTAGTCACTTCGACATCTTCATTGCCAAGAACGACCGTTACTGTTCGTTCCCAGAACTTAGGTCGAGCAATGAAGTTTTTGAACTCTCCCTCAGATTTTTCTCCAGGGGTGCGTTCAATTTCTACCATGATTTTTGATGTAATGCTTCCAGGGACTTTTTCGACTGATAAGCGAACAGTTCTATCATTACATCGTTCTGGAATAATTTCATTAAGCCCCAACATATGCAAGGCACTAGATGCCTGAGGTGCTGTTTGGAACTCGACGCCCTTTTTGCTTTCTATTCCTCCATAAGCCCGACAAGCTGTATCAAAGTCAGGTCTTCGGTTGAGAAAACACCTTGTCCAACCTGAGGAATCTAGGGACCAGAAAGGATGTTCTGTACATCCGAGGGAATATCTGCGTACAACCCATGCCCCCTTTGGTAATGGAAATGCAAAACAATTATAATCGACTTGCTCTTTACCAGTTGCGATGGTATCAAATTCCCCGAGTAATTCAAGATCTGTCCGTGCTTTTGCAAGAAGTGCAGTATGGGTGGTGAGCATGTTATGATCTGCGTCCCAAATACCACGTTCGCCAAGATATTCAAGAAGTCGGCGATGTGCGTTATCAAGTCCCAAACGATTGTACTGGCTTGCTGTACTTTCAATTGTCTCAGGACGTTGTACTTTAGCTCGTTGTCGCTTGATAACAGGAATATGATCTCGCCAATTAGATGGGACATCATATAGCTCTTCTCCACTAGACAATAACTCAAAAGGAGACAATCCTGCTGCTTTAGCAGTTTCATACTTGCGGTGCCAAACCCACATAACTCCACCACAGACATCGACCTTAGATGAAAAATCAAGGTCAAATTGGGTGGATAATTTATTCAATACTGACCTAGCAAGAGCAGCATGTTCAGTGTGGGTATCGGTAGGAACTGGCTTGGCAAAGAACACATAAAAGTGAATACCCAAACCTGATGTGCTTCTACGGACAGTAAGGTACTTGATACCTGAGGCAACTCGAATTATTTCTGCCATTTCAACTTGCGTCAGGCCCTTCGAGTGGTTGGTGATGCTATCAAAGTCGAAAGCAACATAGTTACTAACCCTATGTACCCAATCCCAACCAGTCATGCCTATAGCTTCGACATGTTCTTTGAAATTCCAATTGACTTCTACGTCTGTATATTCGGGTGTGGTTTTTGCATTGCGAGGGATTCGGAATCCCTTCCAAGTGGTAAGACTATCAGTCCATCCTTTCCAATTCTTTCCCAGATATGACCCTTCGATAGGTTCTCCACCATCACGTGCAACATTGACTTGCACTTCCATATTAGGTGTGAACAATGAAGCCAAACCTTTGTCCGTCCGCTCAGTTAGGAAGGCGCTGATTGTTTCTATTCTTTTCAAGTTATCCCCTATTTAACACTTTGGAAGACTTGCCATCTTTGACAATATGCCTGAGGCACTTGATCTATATACCTGTATATCTTTGCAGTTTCTTCTGAGAAATAAGTTAGCTCCTTTCATTCCTGAGGAACAATCCAGCTCCAAATTGTTCCTCAGAAACAATCTTGCTTTATTTTATTTCTGAGGAACGGCGAGAAACAATTAGTGTACAATGGTATAGTAGGCGTTACTCTAGCTATTAAATTGACCGCCCCAACAATCAATTATACAAGGGGAAATTTCAAAGCGTAAGACAATCCAAACAAGGTAGTTAATCAATTAGGAATTATCTCTCCCTCCGATCATATTTGATAATAACATCATTAGAAATTAGAGAAGGATACAGATTAACTATTTAGCTATTACCCTTTCGGAATTTCCTACGCTTTGAACTTTCCCTTTGTATAATTTCTTTGCCGATTCGCTGATTCGCCGATTCGCGAATTCGCATATCTTTGATTCACAACATTGTTTCTCGCTCAAAACGAGAAACAACTATAATAGAGATTGTTCCTCAGAAACAATCTTTACAGCCAACATGTCTCAGACAAAATAAGTTCGTCCGCGACTCTGCCAATGGGTCGGGCAACTTTCCAATACTACCTCAGAAATTCCAACCGAATACTCGGATGATTCTGAGGTAGTATTGGTTTCTTTTAATCCTTAGAAGTCGGGCTTGGCAGTCAACCAAGTCTTTTGTTCTTAGGATTACATCCGTCCCTTTAGAAAACGCATTGCTAAAGGGACTATGCTACATTAGCTCAGTTGGAAGAGCAGGGGATTTGTAATCTCCAGGTCGCAAGTTCGAATCTTGCATGTAGCCTCATTTCAACTACGTCAAGTTCCTGAGGAGAAATTATCGACAAATGTGATGTCACATGCCCGTCCCATTCGACCCTAAGGGTTGAGTGTCTGCCCAGTCTGAACTAGCTAGTTATGTCTTAGAGGAAATGTTTCTATATGGCTAACACAATCAAGATTGCTGATCTGTATATCCGGGAAGCCAAGCTTCGTGATGCTCAGGTAGACGATCCGGCATACAAGGAAGTCAGCGATTCAATTCGCCAATATGGTGTGCTTCAACCTGTTCTTGTGCGTATTGGTACTGATCCAGAAGGTAATACTGTCAAGGAATTGATTGACGGTACTCAGCGCGTTTCAATCTGCAAAGAACTTAATATCGAAGAAGTTCCATATCGTGTCCTGGATGGTGTCTCAGACGAAAGAGCGCTCGTCATCCAATACATTGCAAATGCAAATCGAGTTGAACCCAAGAAAGCCCAGTATGCTAATCAGATTCAACGTCTCTTGGACTTTGATAAGACTCTATCGGTCAATACCCTTGCGGTCAAGTTGAACAAGAGTCCTCAGACTTTGAAAGATATTCTGAAACTGACCAAATTGGTTCCCAAGGCTCAAGCTTTGGTAGACGAAGGTCAAATCTGCTTGCAGAATGCTCGCGTTCTGTCAAAGATGCCAGCCACAGAACAAGAAAGTCTTATCTCTGATGCTGTGACTCAGACACCAGACGTATTTGTTACTCAGGTTGCTGAAATGGCTCGTCAGCTCAAAGAACAAGCTGCTCAAGGTGGTCCTGCTCCGGAACCAACTTTCAATGACAAAGCAGCTCTTCGTAAGCTTGGCGAAATCGAAGAGTTCATGGAAAATCGTGATAAGGTCGCCCAACTTCTCAATGGTGCCACTGATGCGTTTGAAGGCGCTCGTCTAGCCTTCCTATATGTCATCAATAAAGATCCGGCAACTTTGGCTGCTCGCAAGGCAGATTGGGAAGCAAAACGTGCTGCTTCCAAGGCCAAGGTAGAAGCGGCCAAGGCCGAACGCAAGGCCAAGAAAGAGGCCGAAGATGCTGCTAAGGAAGCAGCACGTTTGGCCGCGTAATTATCTCAGAAATCTGTGTCTAAGTAACGTAGTTGCTTAGATACAAGCAGTAATCTTAGGGCCCAAGATTCTTGGGCCCTAGCTACCATGAAACCATATCTCTAGAAACTTAGGAACCAACAAACATTATGTCTAACGAACTTATCAATCCAGAAGAAGAATTTGATTTTGCCTCTATTGCTGGCAAGGGCAGTGCTTACCAACTTATCGTCGATGAAAATCCCGAGTTAGGCGTGAATGCCGCAGGCGGCTCATTCAATCCATATATTAAGTTCATCAGTGGCAAAGCTAAAATTGTTACAAAAAAGAAGTTCCCTGCAGATCACTATGGCTTGCATTCGACCCCAGGATCAGAAATCCCTGACGTGGATCTTGGTGAGTCTTTTGAAGCTATTTTCCTTGAGAGACGAATCGTTGCTGTCATGGAAGTAGGCGAGAAGTATTGTCGCTTCTATGATCCGCAATCCGAGGAATATAAGGCAGCCAAAGCTAAGGCTGAATTGCCTGGCATGAACGGAGCATTTCACGGATATGAATGGCTTATGTGGCTACCTGTTCAAGATGTCATTGCCACGTTCCACTTTAATAGCGCCTCTACCAAAAATTTGGAAGTCACTACGTTCAAGTTAGGGCCTGTTGGTAAGACCCTTAAGTTCTCTTGGCGGGGTGCTAGCAACACTAAGGGTGACTGGACAACTCCAGTTATCAGTTTCTCAGAAACCAAGTATCGTCCTAAGAAGGAAGATCTTACACGATTCCAAAATGCTATTACAGCTTTTGCAAATCCAGTATCATCTGGACCATTGCTTGCTTCTTCAAGTGCTGATGGCAGTTCACTGCCAGTAGATCGTTAGTATCAAAGATACTTAGATGCCTAAGTATCTGAGAAATCAAGATACCACAAAGGAACACTTATGTTTCTCCCGGTTAGCCAGTTCGTAGTCAACTATGCCTCTCTCGGGCAGGCTTCTGGAGTTGACTTCTTTGCAGCGGCGGACCGGGCTGCAAAGCGAGGGACACTAAGTCACGCGTTAGTGTCCCTCGCTGTTCTCAAAGGGTTGTATGCAAATCAACTTATGCCAAGCGTCAAAGATCTTGCTCAAGATACACGTCTTGCTAGACATCTTATCTTTGGTGGACTTATTTCATTGGCTTCGGGTAAGGATGCCACTTATTTTTACGAAAATGCCGGTGGTCTTGCCACTTTTGCTACATACTCTGATGAAGTAGTCTATGCTTATGGCTCGTTACTAGATTGGGCAGATTTTCATGCTAATGTTATTGCCGATCAACCATCCAAAAGTATGCTTGGTACAGCAACTACTCTTTCGAAATTTCTGACAGAACAAGGTATATGGTAGCAGCCGGAAGTGACGTAGGTCGCGAGTGATAACCGGACGGTGCCACCACGAAAAGTCACGGCAGAAACCCGTCTTAGTGTCGCTACCATGTTGGTACCTCAGGGCCTAAGGTTCCAGTCCCTTAGGCCCTGAGGAAACCTAAAAACTTAGTTCCATAACACTAGGAGATAATGTGTCAGCAACAATTGTTAATTTCAAGATCCCAGATGCTCAAGGTCGAGTATGGCAGCATCAAGCATCTATATCCTTTGATGACAAGTTCTATTATATCGGGTTTCCTTTTAATAAGGTACTACTCGATGAAATTCGTTCAATGCACGGAGCAAGATGGCTCGGCAATGAGGAACCACCACGAAAAGTGTGGCGCATATCCCGAAACAAGCGGAATGACTTCCAGCTTGCATTTCTCATGGGGCGCCCTGTCTATGACAGATTCAAGACCCCACTTCCAGCACTTTTGCCTGAACAGATCGAGAGGTATCCAGCCCTCAAACCACACCAGCAAGAGGGATGTTCTCAGATCATTCATCGACGCACAGCATGTCTCGGATGGGAAATGGGCGTTGGCAAGACGTACATGACCATTGCCGCCAATGGCTTGCTTGGTATCAAAAATTGGCTCTGGATTGCACCTAAGTCTGCTCTTAATTCAGTCAAGTTGGAAATGGAGAAATGGGGTGTTACTCACCCTCCCCAATTTATGACATACCAAGGCTTGACAGCAGCGGCTAACAAAAACGAAGGTCCGTTTGTATATGTTCCTGAGATGGTTGTTTTCGACGAGTCTCAAAGAATCAAGAACCCAACAACTCAACAAGGGCAAGCAGCATACGACCTTTGTGACTTGATGCGTGAGAAGTACAAGCCTCCCACAATTGTTCTCCTCTCGGGGTCACCAGCACCGCGTTCACCACTAGATTGGTGGCACCAGACTGAGGTTGCTTGCCCTGGATACCTCAAAGAAGGCTCGCATAAAGCAATGACCAAACGGCTTGCTTGGACAGAGTTGAAAGATGGTATCCGTGGTGCCAAGTTCGATAGTATTAAAAGTTGGAAGGACGATGAAAATAAGTGCGATGTATGTGCAGAATTTCATACTAAGGCACCAGAATTCTATGATCACACTTTCAAAAAATCCAAAAATGAAGTTGCGTATTTATATAAGCGTATGAGTGGCCTAGTGTCCGTCCGATTCAAAAAAGATGTACTAGATCTGCCGCCTCAGACAAGAGAAACTAGGGTACTTGTTCCAACCCAGGACTTGCTTCGAAAAGCTGCTCTAGTAAAAAAGACAAGTCGTCGCGGTGTCGATGCTCTTACCCGTCTTCGCGAATTATCTGACGGATTCATTTACAAAGAAACAGAAACCTCAGATAAGATCGAGTGTGAGTTCTGTAAAGGTTCTGGCAAACCCAACCAAGAACTTATGCCTGGAGCCGAAATATGTGACGCATGTCAAGGCCAAGGATTTAACTTCGCAATGATTCGCACTGCGGTCAAGGCAACGTCTTGTCCGAAGTGGGGTGCAGTAGCAGACATCCTTGACGAACACAGCGATATCGGGCGACTCGTAATCTACGCTGGATTCGAGGGGTCAGTCGATATTTGTTGCGAACTTGCAACAACCAATGGTTGGGACTATATCCGCGTGGATGGTCGAGGATGGAAGTCTACCATCCCGGACATTCCTGACCTTGAGATGTTGCGTCTTTTCCAACAGCCGATTGATTCGCCATTCAAAGTGGGTGGCATAGATCGGTTGGTATTTATAGGGCATCCGGGATCTGCAGGAACTGGATTAACACTTACAGCTAGTCCTACAATCTTGTATTATAGCAATAGTTTCAATGCCGAAGATCGTATTCAATCTGAGGCAAGAAATCATAGACTAGGTTCTATTGGTAGCAATATCATTGATCTGATCAATTTGCCCACAGACCAGTATGTACTGGACAATATCAAAAAGAAACGAGATTTACAATCACTCACTATGGGTGATCTCAGTGGAGTGCTAGAACAGTATGTCGAATGTTGAACATGCCACAATAATGGTTCCATTATCTGAGATTTGGGTGGATAGCGAATGGAATAGCCGAGGTTTGTTTGCCCCAGCTGAGGTCATGACGCTTGCTGCTCAAATCAAAGAACGTGGACTTATCCATCCAGTTCTTATTACTGATATTGCCGACTCACTGAAACCTAATGCTCCTGCTGGTACCAAGTACCGATTGGTTGCAGGATATAGACGTTACATGGCCCATCAATTCCTTAGTTGGGATAAGATTCGTTCAACATATGACCCTAGTATTGCACAAGATATTCACCGCCAATCAGAAATCAACCTCATTGAAAATATCAGTCGTCAAGATTTGAACATTATACAGGAAGCCAAAGCTCTCCTCAGAATGTATGGTGCAGCAACGACTGACAAGGCAATTGCTAATAGGCTAAATGTATCAACAGGTTGGGTAGCTGTTAGAAGGATTGTTCTTCAACAGCCAGAAGATATTCAAGTGCATATTGCTAAAGGTGTATTTAATCAAGAACAAATTAAAAAACTCGAATACATGAAGCCTGATGATAAATATGCTTTTGTCCAACAGATTCTTGATGCTAAAGCGAAAGGCCAATCTACTCGACAAGTAATGCCCGCAAAGCAAAAGAAGCAATACAAATCTAAGTCTGCACGGAAGATCGGTGAAATCTCAGAAATGTTAGAGTTCTTGTTTTTCACATTTCCAGGCGAACAGCAGATTGCACTTGCAACTAGAGCCTTAGCATGGGCCTGTGGAAATGTAGACTATATTATTCTATATGCTGATCTTTTCGAGTTTGCAACAAATAATGGTTATGACTTCGAAGTCCCACATGAAATATATGGAGAAGTCCTTGCTGAAGTACGATTCCGAGAAAGCAAAAGACGTAACCCTTAGGAGCAAAATGACAACACTGCTTTGCATTATTCTTGGCGGAATTATAGGGTTTGTACTTGGATCAGTTATATGTTTTTATTTGTTGGAGCCGATATTTTGGGGAGTAGTCTGGATACTTCATAAAGAATAATACCCTAACTCAGTACTTCTGAAATAAGTAAAACATACACTACAACTGCAAATTAAGGTTAAATCAAATGGCAAAACCTATTGTGTCAATAGTAGACAAGACAATTGTAATTATCCCCAATATAAGATATCATACTTCTGAGAAAGAAGAAATCAAACTCCTTAACGAATGGATCAAAAAATTCGAAGAATTTATTGCTAATCATAAAGATATGGCTAATTGCTATTATAGTATTGAACTAATTCTCAAAGAAGAAGAAGTATGTGATATCTGTGGCAAAACTTGGAAAACCCTGCAAAATGGTGATTTTGACTGTTGTGCTGGATGCGGAGAAGTTGTAGAGTGAGTGAATGGTGTGCCTGTCTATTGAACAATGGGTATAAAATTCTGAGGTACCATGACATTTTTCGATTGCGAGACAGTAGGTTTCCATTCACCAATGGTTCTATTCCAATACGCTATCGACAATGGGCCAGTGCAACTTTGGAATATCTGGTATGAACCAATTGATGACACTATCGACTTGTTCGATGCAGTATTGTTATGCTCTGAGGGGATAGTAGGATTCAATCTGGCATTCGACTGGTTCCATGTCTGCCAGACCTATACTACACTTTTGAAGCTTAGAGACATGGTTGGTGGTGAAGCATTGCCGATCAATCACGTCAATGAGTACGTCATTTGCGAAAGAGAAGCTCGTGGCCCAGGTAATCTTTGTATCAAGCCAAAAGCCGCATGTGACTTGATGCTCTGGGCGAGGAAAAACGAGTACCAAGTAACTATGCGGCGAAAGCCCATCAGAATCAGGAGAGTCCCATACTTCATCGCACAAGAACTTGCCGATGAAGTAAAGCACCGCCTCTCTGCTCTAAATAAAAAGAATATTCTTAATGTCGATGTCAAGGTCATGGAACCTAAGGGCCGTAGTAAGTCGGACCCAAATGGTATCCGCCTTGCCGACTTGGAGATTCAGTTCAAGTCCTCAGGTTCCTTGAAGTCCCTTGCTGCTAATCTGCTATGTGGTCCCGGACAGCCGCTTGAAGGCAAGCAAGTTCTAGTCATGGGGGACGTAGGCGTCCATAAGAAGTTTCGTCCTGTCGAATATGGCTACGATCCAGTTGCTCAGCAGGGTGTACTCGGTTGGCCGCTAGTTCTAGATGAACACGTTGCCTTATGGGGATTCAACCAAAATGCCCGGCAATATGCCACTGACGACGTTCTATACACACGAGGAATATATGAGGCATTCAACCGCCCAAAATTGGGGGATACAGATTCCAACCTCGCATGTATGGTGGGAGCCGTTCGTTGGCGAGGATATGCTCTCGACCTCCCTGCAATGAACAAGCTACGTGATGAAACTTTTGTTCGGATGGATAAGGCCCCGCGTGATCCGGGCACTGTTCGTAGATATCTTTCTGAGGTATTGGATGAGTTCGAAATATCCATTATCGAAGAATCGACAAAGAAGACAGTTCTCGAAGAACTGTCAAAGTGGAAGGACCATCCAGTATCCTCTAGAGCTTCTGAGGTACTTGATTCTCGTAAGGCCAAGTTCGAAAAGTCTATCTACGACAAGTTCTGTAAAGCAACTAGGTTCCATGCTTCTTTTAAGGTGATCGGCACACTATCATCCCGTATGTCAGGTGGCGATGACCTTAATGCTCAAGGTATTAACCGTAATCCTGCTGTCCGCAAATGCTTTCCTCTTGCAGATGATGGATTGATATTGTGTGGGGGAGACTTCGATTCGTTCGAAGTTGGTCTCGGCGATGCGGTCTTTGCTGATCCCGCTTTGCGAACATTCTTACTGTCCAAAGAGTCGCCTCCGATTCACTCACTATTTGGGTCATTCATTTGGCCAGACCTGACAATTGAGCAGGTCACAAAGTCCAAGAAAGCCGAGTTCCCAGACATAGATTACTATACAACTGCCAAGTCAGGACTCTTTGCTACTTTTCTCTACGGTGGCAATGCCACCACAATGAAGAAAAAGTTAGAGATTGACGAAGTAGATGGCCAACGGGCCATCGACGAAATGTATCGTCGATTCCCCGGTGCCCAACTCTTCGTCACTAGAAATTTTGAGAGGTTCTGTTCCCTCAAGCAAGAGGGAGGTATAGGCAGTATCATCACTTATCAGGAACCAGAAGACTACGCCGAGACAAGGATGGGGGACCGTAGGTACTTCACCCTTGAGAACGCGGTGATTAAGATTTTGTTCGACCTTGCTCAGAAGCTTCCTCAGGAAATCAAAGAAAAAGCCTCACAGATTAAGGTCATGCGAAACCGACCTCGTGATGGCGAGGCAGGTCGGACACAATCAGGCGATGGTGCCTGTATGACTGCTTGCTTCGCTGCGGCTTTCGGATTGCAAGGTGTTGTCCAGCGTGCTGGAAATAACCACTACATCCAATCATATGGAGCAAGACTTGCTAAGGAACTACAAGCAGCTATTTGGGCTGTGCAACCTGCGGGAGCTACTGATTGGCTTGTTCAACCCATGAACATCCATGACGAAATCATGTGTCCTACACATCCTACAGTTGTTGACACTGTTGCCAAGATAGTGAACAATAAGATTGCCGAGTTCAGAGAGTTCGTACCTTGTATAGGGATGACATGGAAGACACACATGCCGACTTGGGCCGACAAGTAGGTTCTCAGAAACAGCTATTTAATAGGTTAGCTACTTGGAAACCTTACCATAGGATCAAGTGGGGAACAATATTGCTAACTTTGGTACCGTAGTACCTAAATTTCCGAGGAGTAAGAATTGAAAAACAACCTACAATGTCACATCGTTGCAACACCAGAAACAACAGAAGTCACATTCGATCGAACAATGTCTGAGGCAATGATTATGTCAATTGAAATGGACATGAAAGTCTTGTTCGAATATGCGGGAAAAACATATACGGTTGATTACAACGAATGGTTCCATAGTATCTTGGAGAATGCAAAATAATGCAATGTATAGATTGCTAAGTCTTGCGATTCTTTCGGGGATAGCGTATCCATGTCTCTCACAGCCGGACAGTTGGGTACTATTGCTGCCGACTCTATGGCTATGTGGTTACGCATTAGACGACGCGTCGAAGATATGGAATTCGTCAGGTATTATAACGAAGCAACTGAATCAGATAGAATCTTGATTTCTCAGGCTATTCAACGTGGGGATGAAGCTAGTATAAAGAAAATACATGACAAATGGATTGCTTCCGACTGGCGAAAAAAGAAAGTCTTTGAATTAAGAGTCATAGCCGCGTCATATAGGATTCCCGACGCTAGTATTTTGCCCAAAGATTCATTACTCAGGAAGTTAGAACCTTTTATGTTAGGAGAAAAGAGGTATGAAAATTCAGCAACTTTTGGAAGTACCAACTACCCAGGCGTGGGAAGCGGTATCTGAAAATGTTATTACTTACTGTCAAGCTAGCAAAACTGCGTGGGACATCCTCTATGCCCACCTCATTGGTGATAATCCTCAAATTGCAACCGAGTTATTGCGAAAGTTTCTTTCTGAGGAATATCGTGCCTTTATCCGTGCAAAGTTCGAAGTTCCCGATCCAGAAACGTATATTACCTACGGTCGGAAGGGTCAACCCGAATTTGTTCGATACAAGAAAGCCATCAAAGCCGTTCGCTCTGCCGTAACCGCTATTGCTAAGATTCTTGAACCTAAGGAAGTGAAATCTGAGGAACCAAAGGTCCAAGAATGACACATAAAGAATTCAAAGTTCAAATGGATATAGCGACAAAACTTGTAAATTCTTGGCCAAAGTGGAAGCAAAATCTCCTAGAGAATAGTGCTTGTGGGACACTAAAAATACCAAGAACACCTATATACATGGGACGGGAAAAGACATGCACTACATCGGAGGAAAATTCTACCTGCGACACAAGATCGCTGCTGTGCTATACCGTCATAATCCAAATGTGCCATTCTACGAACCATTTGTAGGAGCTTGCAACATTTGTACTGAGGTGCCATTCAAAGAGTTGTGGCTTAATGATGTGTCACGAGATCTTATCGACATGTGGCGGGCAGCCTGTGATGGAGTATTCGTTCCTCCAGAACGTCTTTCTGAAAATGAGTACTGGATTCTTCAACATAGTCCTTCTAGCCCTCTCCGCACGTTTGCGGGTTATGCCTGCTCGTTCGGGGGGCGATGGTGGGGCGGATATGCTCGCGAAGATACCTCAGACAGAAATGCAGCGAATAATCGAGCCCTATATGGCAAAAATTCCATTCTGGAGAAAGTACGTAAGCTCGAAGGCAAAAAGGTTCGTTGGACAGCAGGCGACTACTCAGCCATCCGTCCAGCCGAAAGTGTCGTGTATTGCGATCCTCCATACTTAGGTACCAAGGCACCTGGGGAAGGTGGAATCTTCAATCATGGTAGATTTTGGAACTACGTACGTTCACTTGTTCTTGATTACAAGAACAACGTATATATCTCAGAACTACAAGCTCCAAGTGATTTTGTCAGCATCAGACACTGGCCTACCCAAAGGATGATGCGTAATGATGAAAGTAATATAATTGGGGAGAGACTGTTCGTACATGAATCTCAAGCAAATGGATTAGAAATAAAATGAGGAAGAGACTTCCAACTCAGAACGGCCCCGAAGCAAAGATTCAAAGAGGTATTGTTGAAAGACTCAAACTCCTTGATTGGTATGTTATCGTCACTCATGGCAATGAATTTCAGATGGGTGTTCCCGACTTAATCATTCAACATAAGCGATATGGCACAAAGTTTGTTGAGGTTAAAAATCCTGAATCTTACCGTTTCACAGCAGCACAGATGGAAGTTCTTCCAAAAATGATTGCTTATGGAGCCAAAGTATATGTCTTGACCGGGCACTCAGATTCTGAGATAGCAAAACTTCATGGTGAAAGCAACGTCTGGATGTACATGCGGGACTTCCGCAGTTTGAACAAAGGGTAAAATAAATATGTTACTTGTAGATGCATATTCATTGAAGACACGTTTGAACTACTCACAACTCAAAGAGGAACACTCTGGTCCAGCATTCATGTTCTCTTTGGAAGCTCAGTATCCAAGGAAGTTTCTTGACAAAATTAAGCATCTCGGATTCCAAAATCAATGCTTTCGTAGTACAGAAGCTATGTACGCACAATTGGCCCTTACTGCTGTTGACTTGGTATCAAATGATACTAGCGTGACATCGGCAACGATTGTATCACAGCATGGTGGTGTTATTCCCGTACTATGGTACTTGGTCAAAAATACAGCTTTACCTGTTACTTATATCTCAAAAATTGTCCCTGATTCTCTTGCTAAGTTATTGACCTTTGAACCCTGTGGTAAATATCTATTTGAAAAAGAAGGAGAAGCTAGTGAAGTGCCCGTACTGTAATGAAAATGCCGATTACGATGGGGATTACCACTGTGGAACTAAAATTATGAGGGATGGTAGCCTCCTCAGAACTATTATTTGTCGATTAGGTCAAAGAGTGTTGGAGCTTGAAACTAAGTATGAAAGAACAAGGACTGAACGAGTGGCCAAGCAATTGGCCAATGTATAAGAATGGGTACCTGTCATACTATGATAACTGTGATACATTAGTCGGACCTTGTCACTGTGGAGCTTGGCACCAAGAAGGCGAGTTCCAACTTGTGAGGCAAGTGCTTCACCGATATGGAAGACCTGTGGAGCATAAGTATGATTTACATTAGACAAGAACAGCCAAATAAAAATTTATGTGTCCCAACGGCTATTGCGATTTTGACTGGTATCTCAGTATCAAATTTGCTGGCGGATGTCGGTGGAGAAATTAGATCTTATGCCATCGACGAGTTCATTACTCCCTTGTTTCGGCGAGGATGGTTACTCGCTCCAACTTATAGCCTCTATGACCTACAAGGAGAGGGTGAAGCTAGTAGAGAGGTAATACTGACTACTTGCCCAGCAGTTGTCTCTGGTATACTCAATCATATGGATATCGAAGATGGGACTAATGGTTACCATGCTGTGGCATGGACTGGTAATTCCGTTCTCGATCCAGGATGGGGTTGTGAAGGAGAAAAACTCCATACAGCCTTCAAAGAGATATTGGGAATTGCTCATATAGTCCCCATTCCCATGTATTCACAGTATTGGACTAACTTACAAAGTGAGGTGCCAGATTGGCTATGACTTGCTTCCTTGATATGGATGGTGTGTTAACGGACTTCGTCGGAGCAGCATGTGCTATACATGGTGCCTCTGTTCCTGATCCTTGGCCAATAGGTGCTTGGGATGTTGCTCCCCTTCTGGATATGAATGCTTCGGCTTTTTGGAAACCATTGCAGCATGATTTCTGGGCAACTATGCCTTGGACGGATGATGGTAAAGAGATTCTTGCAGAGTGTGAACGTCGATATGGCCAACAGAACATCGTCCTGTTGACCAGCCCATGTGCGTCACCCTATAGTGCCTCAGGAAAAATCGCATGGATTCAGAGGTTCATGAATCCATATAGAAGACAATATGCATTATGCCCATGCAAACAATTCATGGCTCGAAGTGATGCTATCCTCATTGATGATAGTATTAAGAATTGCAAGCACTTCATCGCATGTGGCGGGTATGCCAAGCTAGTGACACGACCTTGGAACCAAGAGGACGAGGAGCTTGACCGATGGAGTTAGAACCAGGGTGGCTCTATAAGCAAATAGAACAAGTTATGGCTCCAATTTATGCTGCTGCTAGATTGAGTAAGAGAAATGATCTTGATGAGGACATGAAACTTGTATTAAATGAGTACATGCGAATGGTTAGAAATCTTGGTGAATCTGAGATACCAGAATGGATGTAATGATCCGGGGCCGAAGGTGGAAACTTCTTGCTACTAATAACCTCCCTAAAACCATCGACTGATGCTGTGACGACCCTCGTTCCATCAATAAATCCATAAGAATCAGGAAATCACTTAAGGGACGTTTGGAACTAGAGACAATTATTCATGAGTGTAGTCATGCAGGCCATTGGGACCTAGCGGAAGAAGCTATACAAGAGATGTCTTTCGACTTAGCACGGATACTTTACAGGCTTGGCTATAGAAAGGTCGCAAATTAAATGTTCTATACAATTATTGGTACCAGTAAAGATGACTTCAAAGCTTTTATGGCATGTTGGGCCGATTTTGACTATGCTTTTTGTGGTTCAAATGGGGCATGGGTTATCACTGTTGAGTCTAAAGACCGCGATGATCTTATTGACCTTATTGATGGGGTAGGAATGGACCACACAACCTTAGTATATGAATTTCGCATGAAATCAACAAATGTCAGTCTTCCCGGTAATTTGTTCTTTGCCCCATACGTTCTTGTAAAAGGTTGGATGGATGAATAAGGTATTAGTCCTTGGGGCTAAGTATGTCATACCTGAGAAACGTAGTCCATTTCCAGATGTGGAATATAATCCGCCTATGGTGATTCTTGAGGAAGTCAAGGACAACTGGGTCAAGTATAGATTTGTGCATACTAAAATATGTGATGGCGAAAAGACTCTATATTACGCTCAAACACTTAAGTCTTTTCGAAAACAATTTCGTCTTGTGAGATAATATCTCAGAAACAATCTTAATGTCTAAGTATCAAGAATATAAGAGACTTAGATACTAAATGGAGTGAGAAACAATTAGCTCCGTGATTATTTCTCAGTTTCGCCGAGATATAATCGCGGGCTTTACATTTGTATGTGAGTACTTATTAGGCGAACCGCCAAACGGTATAACAAAATTTTACTGAATTTGGTGTAAAATTACCTTGCAATTGATCTAGCTTTTGATATTGTATTCACTTCGGTTCTGGTTCCGACGATCGGAATTGTTGGATTGTTTCTCGCTTGAAACCGAGAAACAATTCGAGAGCCGAAAGTTTCTCAGGTATCTTTGATCTCTTAGAAGATTCTGAGAAGACTGTGGGATATGCGCTATGGTAGCACAGTGCGTAGTATCCTGAATGTGGTACTCCTGCGAACCTCAGGCCTTAAATCCCTGAGTGGGAGAACTGTGCCTCCCCAAACAATGGCTATGGCAACCTAGCAACTTGCCAGTTGTTCTGAGGAATGTTATATGCAACCCGCCGGCGAAAGCCGGCATCTTTTCGTCCGCATAGCTCAATCGGATAGAGCAGCAGATTTCTAATCTGCTTGTTGTGGGTTCGAATCCCGCTGTGGACGCTACGATTCTGCTGTGAAAGCAAATGTTAGAAACTTGAATATTTTGGAGCTTGTTAATAATGGGAATATCTTGCATGAAGTCTTGTAGCAGTAGTCCCTATGCTACATCCAACTCCAATCCCGATCCGAAGAAGTTCACTATCGTGTCTGAGGAATACTTTGGGGATACATGGTACTTGTTGTCAAGTACCCAGGATGTACGAACTTTGAAGGCAACAAAGTCCTTGTCTATCGTGGATGGGGAACAAGTGCCAAACTATTGAAGGTATCAAACGGCGTACTGGACCCACATTTCAGCAATAGTGTCTTATCACCCTTTGCCAGATTCAAGCCCACGGAAGAAGGATTACAGGAAGCACGAAACCTTTGTAAGAGAATGGAGCAACTGTAATATGAGAAGTTGGATTCTAAGTTGGTATGATCGGTCTCGGGAAGTCAAAGCGTTCAAGTCCTGGGACCAAGCGACCGATTATGCTCATTCCTTATTCTCGGCTGAATGTGCCGGAGAACCTGACGTTATCTTTGCAACGGCTGGCGACATAACCTTGAACAAGATCGTCGTTGGACGAATCGTCCAAGTAGACATCCCTGTGTCTTAGACTGGAGAAACTATGCAATTATTTTTCATAGTGGACTGCCCATTCAACAGAATTTGGTTTCCAAATATCGTTGGAACAATCACCGATCATCCACCGGGATATGCAGTAGTCAGGGTGGTGAAACCATGACAGGTTGGCGAATAACAAAAATTAACAAAATACGTTTTCGTCCTGCCTCAGAACGAGAACTAGCAGATGACCCAAATAAGCCCTTAAGAAAGATGAAAGATACTTATGTTTTGCACTTTGCACATGGTGAAGTAGAAGGTTGGAAGATAACCTGCCAAAATAAGAAAGGTATTGGTTGGGTCTGTAATCTTCATGAACCAGATAAAATTGAACTTGCACAGGTTCGTAGTAGAAGAATGGGATACGTTACTCAACCAACCTTTGATCGAAGGGAACGTGTTGTCAAAGAAAGTAGTGGTACCAAGCCACTTGCTTTCTTCCTCAAATATACCCTTCCCGAAAGAGTCGGGGTATTTTCTGAGGAACTAACTCGTGTGATTTGCGATACTTTGCCCTCTTAGGCCAATAAGCTGGCCATACTACTGGAAATTGTCATTGATTTGTCTATAGACATATGGCACTTTCTTGTACCTCATAAAATGAGGAATGAACTTTGGACGTTAACTTTGCAGTATTAGGGTCTACTACAATACGATTTGCTTCTTCCGCTCGTAGACAGTTCCATCGTTTTACAATGTGGCAAATTGTCTCTTCCTATCATACCGACCCCTCACGGTACCCATCCAAAAAGTACAAAGCTTGCTGTCTCGCAGCCAAGCTCTTGAACAACTTTCTTTCTTCCTCAGGTTTCCTAGCTCCAGCCAACCAATGGAACATCTACGTTCCTGTCGTCCGTATGGACAATCAAGGCCGTAAGTCTTGGTATGTTGGCCTCCTCTCCGTTACCTAATATCCTTACTTTCTTTCAAGAACAAGGTATTGAACTAGAGGATTTCTATGTGTGGATCTTTGTATATTGACCCCATGAGTCTTCTAAGATACTTAAGTGCTATTTTGAAAGGGCAAATATCATGTTAAAAGACCTAATTCTCAGGTGGATTGCTGCTTTGGAAAGTGGCAAATATAAGAAAGGCTGCACGTTTCTTAGAGATAACAATGATAACTATTGCTGTCTCGGTGTTCTTTGTGAACTTGAGGGTCTGGAATGTGTCCAGGGATCTGGTCCATATTATTGCTACGATGGAGAAGCCACCGTACTTCCGTATGTCCTCAGAATAAAGTATGGTTTGGACATCTTTGGAGGAAAGTTCCAAATGCGGAACTTGGTATGTGTCAATGACTGTAGTGACACTTTCGAACCTGTGATTGAACATATAAAAGTCTTGTATAAGGAGGTTCTAGCACAATGAGACCCCAATGGGTAACTGATTGGTTAACTGCTTTACGCAGTGGCAAGTATAAAAAGGGGGTCAAAGCTCTTAGGTCAAGAGACAATTCTTATTGTTGCCTTGGAGTTTTGTGTGAAATACAAGGTCTTGTAGCCCATATAAGCGATGATGGCTATTTATATGGGTCCGATTTATCAGTCTCTCTAGTACCTAAGGAACTACAAACTAAGTTAGGATTATCCCCACTAGGCTTTTGCTCTAAAGGCCGACGCACACTTACATCAATTAATGATATGGCTAAAACTTTTGAACCAGCAATCAAAGCAATTGAGGAGCAGTATCCAGAATGACAAAGCTTGAGTCTTTGGTTGAAATTGAAGGTTTTGATTCTGAGGAAGATATGTTGGAAAAAGCAGTCATGGATTCAGTTTGTCCTGGTATCTGTAAAACTCCGGGATGTGATTATACTACAGAAGTTGAACCAGATCAATCTGAAGGTTGGTGCGATGAATGTGAAGCTGGTACCGTAGTATCGTGTCTTGTCCTTGCGGGGATTATATAATATGGTGTTTCTAAAAGCAAAATATCAAAAGCGGCTATTGGAATGGATCGCTGCCTTAGAGTCTGGTAAATACCGTAAAGGTAAATATCGACTCAAAACTTCACAGGGCAGATTCTGTTGCCTTGGTGTTGCTTGCGAAGTCTATGGTCTTGTACCTAGTAAGTCATTTAGATATTGGGAGTATGATGGGAACGAAAGAATTCTACCTCCTGAGGTCCAAAAGTGGCTTGGGTTGAAGTCCAAAAGTGGTTCTTTTGACTGGGGCAACTTGGCCCAAATCAATGATAATGCACGAGGTTTCAAAGCTGTTCTCAAAATTCTGAAAGACCCACCAAGATCGTTGTTTGCCGATGACGCAATACTGCCATCTATTCTCAGAAAGGAAAGCAAATTTGACTAACAAATTATTGAAACAAATGATGGAAGCAGCACAGTCTGAACATGGTGTCGGGCTACGAGTGTTTCCTGAAAGTGTCATATATAGTAAAGGTACCATAGAGCCATTATGGACAATGCGGTTCGTTGGTGGGGTTCGAGATACAGTTAATTTTGTAGTCGAAGCCTTCATGCACCAATTAGTTCTGCCGCCAAATTTTGATCTCAGTCCTTTCAAACAAGGTAATGAGGTATGGTGTCTAAGTTCCCAAGGAAAAATCTCCAAAGAAATAATACAGACAGTAGAAAAAACATATGTTGTCACCTGTTCGGCCAGATCTTGGACATTTGACCATGTATTTCTAAATCTTGACGAAGCATTGCAAGCCTTAAAGGAGCAACTTCTTGCTAAGTAATTTGATGACAAAATCCCAACGTGAAATTGGAGAAGTATTATACACCATCCCTGCACTTAGGTGGCATTTAGACATCGGTGACAAGCCGTCATTTCTTGCCAAAAAGATGTTCTTTGCTATCGAACGATACGTTAAAATTTTGAGAGAAGGCAGTTTGAGGGGAAATCCTTTGAACTTGTTTCCTGTCATCAGTGGCTTATCAGATGCGTGGTTACCAACTTCCGTTCTTGAGAAATGGAAGCAACTTGACTCTGAGAATGCCAGCCACGTCGAAGTTGCTGACATGTTGGAGGGTTCATTACTTTAATGATAACTTTCAATATTGAAGAAGCCAAGCGGCTATATCGCTCTGGTATTATCGTCAGTAGGAAAAAGATGGAAGAGGGAGACTTCATAACCTATGCGTATATCACCTTCCTCAAGTGCCAGTCCCGAAACAATGCGGAAAAAGGCCGATTCCGAGATTACTATTGCAAGGCTCTGAAGCAGAACATACAACGGTGGATTGTCAAGGACTCAGAAGTCGATAATCATAACTATCAGATTTCTCAAGGCAACCGTAAGCGTGACGTAGTTGCAGATGCCGTGTCGCCTGAGACCCTAGTATCTAAGCACTATAAGACTTTGAATACTGCTCTCTTTGGTGTTGCATGTGGTATCGCTTGCCATGCAATGGGGATCTCAGTCAGAGACCAGATAATTTGGTCCTTATCCCATGATACCAAAGTATCTGGAGAACTTTGTAACAGATACAGAATTTCTAGACAGCGACTGTCGCAACTTCGCATAGCAGTGAGAACCAAACTCCTTACATTCTTTCAAAAACGAGGTATTGAACTGGAGGACTTCTATGTATGAGTCTTTGTATATGGACCCCGAATGGGACAGCGATTCTGACAGTGAAGACTATGATTATGAAATGGATTCAGACATCTTTGGCGATCCGAATGACGATTGGGAACCAATAGATAGAGATTGGGACGATTGGGACCCAATAGATAGAGATGGGGACGATTGGGAACCAATAGATAAAGATTGGGACCATTGGGAACCAATAGATAGAGATTGGGACCATAATGCCTCAGAAGAAGAATATAATGACCCTATGGTCCGGCCTGACGATGGAGACTGGGAATGAGACCACAATGGGTTACTGATTGGCTGGAAGCTCTACGCAGCGGCAAATATGCCAAAGGTAATTATCGACTCAGAAAATATAATAACTTTTGTTGCCTTGGGGTTTTGTGCGAGGTACAAGGTGTCCCTGCTGAGGTGTCTGTACCCACAGCTGGAATTTACTCCTATTTAGGTAAAATAGCATTGTTTCCACCCACTCTAGAGGAAAAACTAGACTTAACCACAGAATTTGTAGATCAATTAGCCACAACAAACGATAATACTTCAACCTTCGATGAGGTAATCAAGTTGATTGAGGAGAAGTACCCTGAATAACGACTTTCCAGAGGATAGTATCAGTTGCTTGTTGGCTCCAGATAATGGAATCCAAGATTCTGAGGTACCAGTTCCTGAGGTACCAGTTCCTGAGGTACCAAAGGAATCGTGGGTCGAAAGTTCCAGATGGTATATTAGTCCATCATCACTCATGACATGGGAATCTGACCCTGAAAAATGGGTCGTTCGATATGTCACTGGCGTTAAAGATCAACAGAACGCTGCTATGGCGGTTGGTACTGTCTTTGACGCCCTAATCAAGTCCAGATTGGAGGGTATATTTCTTGGTGGGAAGGGAGAAGAAGATTGGGAAAAGTACGCTGAAGGATCGCTAACAATCACCGGGGAGGACAAGGACCTAGCAATTATTGCAGGCCAGCAAACTTATGAACAGTATATTAAGTCTCCAAATTATGGGGAATGTATCCGATTCATAAGAACTGGCAATTGGCAAATTGATTTGACTGGCGACAAAACTGTTACTATGCCGATTGGACCTCAGAACCAATTAGTCCAAATCAAGGTCAAGCCGGATATGCTATTGACAAAACTATCCCCAGATGGCACGTGCCAAGGTGTAGTTCTTGATTGGAAGGTCAATGGCTACTATAGTAAAGCAGGTGCTTCAGTAGCAAATGGATGGGCAACAAAATGGGCTATTCCACCATCCAACAAAGTCGATAATCGTGGGAAGGCTGCCTTCCTAGATTGGTTTCCTGGCCTAGCCACTGGGTTACCAATTATGGATGGTGCAAGGATACCATTCAACACCGCCAACATGGAGTTAGTCAAGGAAGACTGGGCGGTGCAGATTGGGATCTATGGCATGTGCTACGGATGGGACGAATGCGAGTGGTTGGCATGGATTGAACAAGTGGCTTGGGGACCACGGTTTGACAAGACCGATCGCCCACTTGGTGACCAACGGGTTATGAGGGTTGGATCGCACCGCTACAAATTGAAACTGACTTTCAAGGATGACCTGAGGAAGCGACTATGGAGAATGTGGGAAGCGATTCGAATACTCAATCGACCACTCAAGTATGCAGGATTTCCGAGTGTCGAAGAGGAAAATGCCGTCTTCAAGACATTAACCTCAGCGATGCCAAGTACGCTACCATTCATGGATGGATCAGACACTGGGTCAAGCGCTTCGGTTTTAGAGGAACTTTTCCGATAGAGGATGCTGAATCCTATTGCTGGCTCGCCGTTGTCAAGGTTCTCAGGTCTTACGACAGTAATCACAGTTCAGGTGCAACATGGAAAACGATGGTAACAGCAGCCATCAAAAATGCGTGTATCACCCGATATAATAAAAGAAAGGCGGAAAATGGGTTAGTCCAACGAGAGCTTCATGAAGGGCATCTCGAAGGATTAAAAACCAGAGATATTGCCTCAGAATTTGGCAAGGATGAAATATCCTCGTGGAGGGAAGCATCCTTCCACTCGGTAATTAACTTGCTACCTAATGCTGATAGAATTATGTTCCACGGACGATTGAAAGGCTTATATTGGAGAGAATGTGGTGACAAGGACCCAGGGACCCTCCGTGCAAGATTCGAAAGTTGGATTGAGTATTTGAAACCTCTGTTGTACACTATCCATGAAGGAGACAAACATGGATTCAAACGAATGTTCCCACTATATCAACACTCCATCGAAAAGAAATACGGTATGTCCACCCGCGAATCATGTAAAAACCTTGCTACTCAGGCTAACACCTGAAAAACAGTGTTATAGGGCTTTTGCTACAAATAAATATGGGGAGGAAGTATCACTGAGTTCACCGTCAGCGTGTCATTGGTGTGTGTTGGGTTGGTTACTTAAGAATGATATTATGGTTGTGGAGTCTTCTGATAGGGAAAAGATTGTTATGCTAAATGATAAAGGCGTTCCCATGCAAGAAATAGTCGACAAGTATTTTGACAATTTCAAATTTGCTTGGTTCTGAGGCAATCTCTGTGGAGGTCAAATAATGAGATACGAAGTAGGTAAAACTTACACTACAAAAGAAGGTTCAATAGCGAAGATTGAGAACTGCCGAGGTGATCGACTTCTTGGGTACTATTTCAATACTTGGGTCAATTATGACACTACTGGCAAGTGTCTAGACTATGATCCAGAGGGCGAAAGACTAACCCAATGGGACTTAGTTCCTGAGGCACAGTATGTACCTTGGACTGCTGATACAATCCCACACCAGCCGTTCTATGTCCGAGCTAAATCGAAAGATCACACTTGTGGAAGTATAATAACTACCATTATCAAAGATGGTGTTAGGTTCAAAGAATTTGGCGAGACTTTCACGTATAAGCGTCTTCTTGAAGATTTTGTAACAATCGACGGCCAGCCCTGTGGAAAGAAGGTGAGCTAATGTTATTGATTGATAAAGACTATTTTACCAAAAGTGGTACTCGTCGGTACAAGATTGTTGGCGGTCTGGATGGCCATTTCATTGGCAAAAGAGTGGGAGAATCTGGTGAACCCTTCTGCATTTTCAATGAAATGGGAGAAACAATGATGCGAGATCCCTCAGGTCATAGAAATGCAGCCTTCGATCTTGTCATTCCACGTGACTATGTCCCCTGGAACCAAGATACTTTTCCAATTGGTACTTGGGTCAAGCATAAAAACAACATCAACAGCCGGGCATGTTGCTACATTACAGATTTTACATTGCAAGGAGTATATTTCGCTAACAGAGTATTTATTAGCTACGAAAAGTTGTTAGATGATTTCGTGACAATCGACGGCCAGCCCTGTGGAAAGAAAGTAGGGTAATAGACATGACTCTCAAAGTCGGACAAAGTTATCGTTGCAAAGAAGGATATATAATCTTCATCAAAGAAGAACAAAATGGCAAATTCCTCGGAAAGAATGATTGCAAAACTGCATGTAACACTTGGATGACATATGATTCTAGTGGAAAATGCTTAGATTATGGGTATAATGGTAATCTGCTTAATAAATTTGATCTGATTCTTGAAGAATATGTGCCATATACCGCAGAAACTTTTCCAGTTGACGCTTTTATTAAGAAGAAGAGTGTCGAAGGTTTTAGTGGGACCCGCATTAGCACTCTTTGTGGTGACAAGGGAGTTAAGTTTTCTTACATGGATCGGGTATACACGTTTCAAGAGTTACTTGATGATTTTGTCACAATAGGTGGACGACCTATGGGTAGAAAGGTTTGAGTATCTTGTTTTTATCCGATGCAGAAAAAGATGAAGTTCACCGTGCAATTGGAATCTTCCAAGCGGCGGACAAGGCTGGAACACCACAATGTAAGTTTCAATCAGATAGTAAGTTCCCAGTAGAGGGAAAGTACGACGCGGTCGGATTGCTTGTCGAGAATGGAATTACATCATGGACTTGTTGTAAATTGTTGTCTGAGGAAACTCTGACAAAATTGAATGATAAGAGTGGCTGGACGTGGAAAATGTTTGCAGCTGGATTAACCTCAGCATTGGAGAAATTAAGTACATGATATACTCTTACAAGGGCGATGACTACGAGATTTCAGTCGATGGGAACATAACAGTTAAGGATCTAGGCATCAAACAGATCAATGGCTCGCTACATTGTATCTTTTACCTCTTTGGCGACAACCATTATGCAAGTGAAATTTGGAACTTGTGCGATTTAGCATGTTGTGGGCAAGCATACACACGTATCAAAGTCAAAAAGATTGAGAAGACCAAGGCTTTGACCTTTAAGCAACTCAGAACTTTGGTATCTAAGAATGTAAAATTCTCTTCCGAAGGACACGTGTACCTTCCTGCGGAAGCCTTTGATATTATCACTGGTGCCATAAGAATCTCAGGGAAAGAGTATAAAGCGCAGCAGATTCTTTATTGGGCGTTCACTAGCGACTTTGAGAAGTTCTACACCTGCCATAGCGAGGGTTACGAAGCATGGAGCCAATGATTGATAGTCAACTGTTTGAGTTGCTTCAAGCGGGTGTCTTTTGGAGGCCCAAAGGCTGCGACAATTGGACAATTGCCACAGGGTTCACGGCTACAGAACTGAACCCTCCGAGAGACGGCGAATATGGAAGGCAACAATTCTTCGAGTTGTCAGTGTGTATTAACTCCCAGTTCTACACTATCGAACAGTTAGCCAATGCACGCTTCCATTACATGTATTGTAGTTTCCCGGCAACAAAGGAAGGGTATCTCAGATACTTGGTGTATAAAAACGACCATGAACAGGTAGTAAGAAACTTCGGTCCCAAGATTGGCGAGTTAAGGAAAATACTTCATGGCGGAACGTAATGTTCTACTGGCCACAAATATCGACGATATTCGGGGTGGGCTACCAGCGGTGCTAGCAGATTGGGGCACAGCCTGGGCTAGCGAGAAATACGATGGATTGAGAGCAACCGCAACACTTGATCCATATGGCGATGCTGTCTTACTGTCGTCCCAGGGTAAGGCTTTCTCAGTATTATGTTCTTGGCGTGCCAAATTGACAAAGGTCATTAAGACCTTAAATGCTTATTATGGAAAGAACGTAGTCCTTGATGGCGAGTTATGGCTTGGTCGGGGAAGTATGCAAGCAACACAGTCTATTGTCCGGAGAAAGGAGCCGGATAGTCGGTGGAAGGATATGATCTATCAGGTATTCGATGTGCCAACTCTTGGTGTTATGTCTTCAGCCAAAGGCGGATTGGAACTTATTGCCTCTATGAGGTATAGAGAAGTCCAAGCCGCTGACCAACAATTAGTGAGTGACCCTTCTGAGGTAGATGGGTTCTTTGATCATATTATATCCGAAGGCGGGGAAGGACTTATGCTTCGCCACCCCAAACTGCTATGGCAGCCGAAACGTAGTCGTCATTTGCTCAAGATTAAGCCTGAGAACGATGGCGAGTGCGTTGTTACTGGTTATACTGCTGGCAAGGGCAGATTGGAAGGTATGCTCGGGGCACTTGCCGTCAATTGGACAAATGACAAGGGAACGGTATCCTTTGAATTAGCTGGTCTGTCCGATGCGGAACGTTCCGTCGGATGGGAGACTAGGTTCCCGATTGGGGGCGAAGTACCGTTCCGGTACACAAGTCTCACAGATCGTGGGGTTCCAAGGGAAGCGAGGTATTGGCGTGGCCGATGTAGCTAGTTTCTTACGATCTCAGGCAGACAAGATTAACAAAGTGAGGATCGACATCCTTTTTGAGGATGGCGGCGAGTTCGACTATGACATGCAACTTGGGATGGAAGCAGCACAGCATCTTATCCAAGCTATGGCATATTTGCAACTTGCTGAGTCGGCATTGAAACTCGCAGTAGGTGGGGCAATACGAGAACCTTCTGGTATTTAAGTAACTGCGATACCTAAGTATTTTAGATTCTTAGGTACCAAAGAAAAAAGAAATAATGGAGGAATGTAATGGAGGAAGCTGAACACGTATTTGATAGAACTGGATGGCCTGCTGGCCCTTGGGACCAAGAACCAAATCGTGTGGATTTCAAGCACGCCGGGTTCCCGTGCTTTGTCCAACGGAATTGGTCTGGAGCGTGGTGTGGGTATGTTGGTGTTCCTCCTACCCATAAGCTATACAAAGTACCGTACCAGCAAGCTTCGGATTACAATGTTCATGGCGGATTGACCTACTCAAACGTCTGCAATGGGGTGATCTGCCACACTCCAGAACCCGGAGAAAGTGACGATGTATGGTGGTTCGGTTTCGACTGTCATCACAGCGGGGACTTAGCTCCGAAGGACCAATCGGTTTTTGACTTCATGGGATATCCAAATACCTATCGTAACCTTGATTATGTGATCAAAGAAGCAAAGTCTCTTGCGGAGCAGTTGGAGGATCAGTTGACAATATGACATCTGAGGTTAGAACCTACCCACTTCAGGCAGGTACATCCAAACGGACAAAGGGCCAATTGAAACTCTTGAAGAGGCGATGAGATGCTAGTATTCCCAGTTCTAGGGGATGAAGGTGTCCTACTTGGTATCTTTTCCACTAAAGAAAAGGCCGAGGAATTTAGTGACAGATATACAAACGGTAATGTTCACGAATGTGATGTTGACGCGCCCTTGGACTCAAATCCAGGATTGACCCACTATTATGTCAGTTGGACAATTAGTGGGAATAGTACGCGAGCGACCGTATATCCTACAGTGCCGACATTGGCATTGCCGCCTGAGAAACCTGGTACCAAGTACGTATGGGCTAAAGATGTGGGAGAAGCACTTGCTAAGGCTATTAAGAAAGAGACCTGAGAAGGAACCTGATGTAGTGGTAGAAGGTTGCACATGTGACATTGTTGTGAGGATATATGAGTTGTAAATCTTGCGTCCATTGGGACCAACCATCTTGGGTTGGTACTCTACCAGTTCATGGTGTCTGCAAGCGTGTGGGTCATCATCGACATATGCCAACAAGTATTGACGGTCCTTTGGACGATTGGACAGATGAAGAAAAAGAGGACTACTACGACTATAGCAAGAACGTGATCTTTTATGAAAACAACGTTGCAATTGTTGTGGACGGGTCAGGATACTTTGCCGCATTAAAGACCCGCGGCGACTTCTCATGTTGCTTGTACTCCAGCAAGTTCCTCCAGAAAATTAGAAACTTGGGGAGAAAGGTGTTATGCTATTTCAACTTGTGCAGACATGTGGTGCATGTCCCGAAGCCTACGACGTAATGTTCAATGGCGAAGAAATTGGTGACATGTATCTGAGACACGACAGTTTCACGGTGACGTACCAAGGTAGAACAGTGTATGCTGTTCAACCACGCGGCGACGGTATTTTCGAGTATGAAGAGCGAGAGCATTATCTAAATCAAGGTAAGCTTGCCATCCTTCAATGTCTGTTATGTCGGGGATAATTTGATACACTACAGAAATCTGAGTAATGGATTGAACTGCCCACACATCACCAGCCGCGACCACTACATCCGCTTGGAAAGCTCACAATGTGAGCAGAAACTCTGGTCGGATATTTTGGGGAGTCTTGGTGCTGACCTATACTACAATTTGGCCAAGGGAGAAAGATGTATCGTTCATGATTTATCGGAACGGTCCCAGGAAACAAGAGCCTGTTGGCAGGGATTGTCATGGATACGCTACGCTTGTGCTAGAGCTTGGTTTCTTCCTGAGGAACGTGAGTATAGCAGGAATGGAATGGATGTGACACGCTACTGGTACGGCCAGTACAACCAACTGGAAAAACGTGTCAAAAGAAAGATTGAATACTACCGACGATATGTTAACCATAGAAACTATCTACAACTTGAATCTTGCTACCATTTGACATCTACATATATTCTGGGACCTAAGATTCTTATTAACTAAGGTACCAATGAATTTTTCCCAACTAAGAATCCTATAATGAAGATGTATGGTGGGATCTGAGGACAGTGTTTTGCGCTTAGATGCTGACGCCAAGGAAGTTTTGACTGAGTTGCGTGAAGTAATGGCAAAACATAAAACTCGTCTCAAGCAGGAGATAACACATGTTTGACTGGCAGAAAGTGTCTGAAATCTGGGAACAACTTGCCAAGGAATGGGAAACTACGATCCCACATTATGGTAACTACGTCAAGTCGCATCTTGATTGTATGGGACTTTGTGCGTCACTCTCCCGCTACCCATGTGATAAAGAAGTCAAGTACATATATCGTGTACTTGATGCACTTACAAGCTCTGAGGAAATACTATACAAGTGGCCAAGAACAGTGGAAGGAGCAAAAAGCCGAAAAGATTTTTGTCTTGTACAGGCTGAAAAGTCAAAGGAAAGAGTCGGTACACAAGTTTCTAAGGCGTGGAGGGTCATTAGGGACAGTTGGAAGGACACTATAATCTACAATGATGGGACCATTTCCAACCGTCAAGGTTACAGCGGCTTGTGTACATCAATTAGTGCCCTATATTGGGATGGATTCATCACGCAGACTGGGCGAGAGATTATGATGGAAGAATTGTACTTGCTTCCCCATTTCCAGAGAAACGAATTCTACTGGCCGCGTGATGAGTATGGTGCCGAGAAACGAAGAAAGTTCTGTTATCTGAGGGAGAGGTTGGCTTAATGGGAAAATTCGTAACACCAAAGGTCTATTTGATTGGATATACTGGGATAGATATTGTAAGTCTTGGGAGGTACCTTAAAGATACTGAAAATCTTGATTTTCAAGACGATATCTGGCAAGCTGGAACTGATGGTGTGAAGGAAGGTGAGTTGCTGTGTTCGTTCTTCGCCAAACTCTGTTACAAAAGTTTGACTGTGGGAAAGAACAAAAATATCACTCAGACACGAAGTATTTTAGAGAATCTGAAATCTATCATTGCCACAGGTCATGGAAGTGTGCTAGAGCATTGTTCATTTAATTTTGTCATCCATAATTGTAGTCGCATTCTGACACATGAAATCGTTCGCCATAGGGTAGGGACAGCATTCAGTCAGACGAGTGGACGCTATGTTGCAATCGACGAGATTGACCTTGTTCTCGACCCCATTTTAGATCCGTTCAGACTTGAGATTTCTGAGGAGATTAAAAGACAGGAGGTATTCCTCAAAGACCTAAGGGAGAAACTGATTAAGGATGGCGACAACTTCGACCAAAAGAAGAAGAAAACATCGGCCATCCGGAGGTTGGCACCTAATGGTCAAGCTAATGATATTGGTATTACTTTGAACATTCGGAGTCTCAGACATATCATTGAGTTGCGAACGAATAGAGGGGCCGAGTGGGAGATTCGGGAAGTTGTCAATCAGATGGCTGACCTAATCGTGGATAAATTCCCAACATCTTTACATGGTGGTACCAAGGAACTGGTTGATGGGTTGGCAGAATGGAAGGGATTATCTGTATGAGACCTTGGGACCCAAGTGACGTATTTGGGAAGAATTTTGTTATGAACTTGACAGCTTGTCAAGAAGAACTTATCGCTATGGCTTTGAAAGGACAAAATTCATGAAGTGGGCAGACAAAACTAGAGGCGGCGCACCAGTTAAAGTCTTCATGGAGGACACTGGCGACCCTGATTTCCCGATCCTGGGTGCCATATTTTCTGAGGAAACATGGGATGCAGAGACTTGGACAGCTAATGGCAAATGTAGTAGAAATCATAACCATCCAGATGACTTGGTTGCTTACCAAGAGAAGAAACCGTGGACTCTTGAGACTGTTCCGGTTCCGTTTCCTATTCTGAGACATAAGACACTTACGTCCCTTGTAGCTATTAGTAGCGTCGGAACTAGTGGCATTTCTCTCAATAACAAATTCGTTCGCTTCGATGAATTATTTGCTGACTATCTATGCACAATGGATGGTAAGACTTGGCAGGAGTGTGGGGTATGACAGGTGAACAAGAGATAGGATGTGCTGTAGCTCTGGTTATATTTTTCGTAGTATCACATATTGTTAATACTGTGATGACCAACAGCTACACCAGAGAAGCTTTCCAGAAAGAAGCAGTGGCTAAGAAAGCCGCTACCTATGAGGTAGAAGGAGATAAGCTGGTGTTCAAATGGAAGTGACCTTTGACATTAGGTTCTTGTGGAAACTGTATGATATTTTCATCTGGCCATTAGGGGTATGGTGTGCATACGATTACTTCATCTGGCCAATTTATGGCACTTATCGTCCGACCTATTGGTTCTTTTTAGCCATGAGTTTTGTGGTATACATGTCTGAGATACGTTTCAGTAGTTTTGAACCAGAATATGTGGAAGACACAAATGAAGAAATGGAAAAGTCTGTTGAGTAATGGTCGATAGTATGTTAACTATAGCTATAGTCTATAAAATCCTGGAAGAATATTATGCTTGAAGTGATCAAAAGAATTACAACAATTGATGGGACTGTGTATCAGAATAACAATCTTGACAGCACGAAACTTTGGCAGATTGAACTCAAGCTTAACCCTTTGGATAAGGATTTCCGAGTTCAAAACAGTCTAACTTCCACTGGGTGGAGACATACTTTTTATACTGATGAGAAAACACTTCAGCGGCATGGATTGGTCCCTAAGTTCGTAAAGGGTGTGACTGATGTTACTGTTATTGACAAAAAGCTTGAAGACTTAGTTCTTGAGCTTCTTGAGCGGGTAGGTGTGTATCCAAGTCTCTCAGGAGAATAGTTCATTGGTTGATGTATTTATTGATGGCTTTATTGAATATCTTCTTACTCTACCAGTAGAAGAAAGAAAAGAAGCAATGGTTGAAGTATCAAAATTTGTTGATCTTGGAAATTTACGATTCATAGTATTTCGCACTGAATTTCCATATCTGTGTAAAGTAAAAACATGATGTTATTTCTACAAAATTGGTACCTAAGTTACTTAGGTACCAATTTTGAACTCACCATGAATGGATTGTGCGAGTTACTTAATGTGCTTTTCTTGTATCATTTAGTGTCCGAGAAACTAGATGAGTATCTTTATAGAGTAAAGGTTTTATTATCCACGATTTCAAAAGGAAAAATCTGGCTACCTTAGCTAATTATCTTGACTCCCTAGACCCATCGAAGTTCAGTATGACTGATTTCTCATGTGGGTCGGTAGCTTGTGCATTGGGTCATGGCCCAAATGCTGGTATACCACGAGATATATTGCTTGACCCTGAGGGATATACAGCTCCTGAAGATTGGTGGGCATATGGAAAACGGTGCTTCTACGATACAGAACGTGAATATTATTGGATGTTCAGTTCTATGTGGGGCGAGAACGATCCAGAGAATAATACACCCAAAGCAGCAGCAAGGCGTATTCGTATTTTTCTTGAAAATGGTGTTCCTGAGGATTCTGATAGTAGGTGGGGTAGATGAGTGATAGACAACTTGTTACGTTCTTGTTTGGGTATCTAACAAACTTGGGAACCAAGTATCCTGACATCTCAGTAACTTGTGGTAACAAGGAAGTGAAACCAAGTGCGTTGATAACATTAGTTAAAGAATGTTACAAGACTGAGCAGAAAGAGTATTGGACGAAACATCTTGAAGATTGCAAGAATCGAAAAGAACGTGCGGATCAAGAGTATAATTGGGCATTGAGTAAGGTGGAGGCACTATGACAGTATATGAATTGATTGAAAAGCTCAAAGAATTTAACCCTGAGGCAAAAGTGACAGTAAGAACGTGGGAAAACTATTTTGAGGTGACTACTGAATCTTTCGAAGCATTTGCTGGCGAACTTGTTATTATGGCTCTTGACTGACCAATGGTGCCTGAGATTTTTAGGTACCATTGACTGACCAATGGTGTCTGAGATTCTTAGGCACCATTGGCTCTGAGAAAGTTGGGTACCAATGACGGCGTTGATAACCTTGCACCCCGGAATTGAGCGGGAAATACGCGTCAATCCGGGGTACATAAGCAATGACTCGGAAGACGCATTTCTAATATCCAGTCCGGGGATGGATACTATATTTGCTACAGATGCAGGATTTGTTATCGAAGGCATTGTAAGATTTGTATGCAAGCCTGGAGATAACAATATGCGAGCTAGTGTAAGGCTCGTGACGGATGGAAGGATTACATGTACCATTGGTAACTAAGTATCCGAGGGCCATTGGTAAATAATTATCTGAGGCCATTGGTATATTTGTTACTTGGGTACCAAAAGGCCATTGGTACCAAAAGGCCATTGGTACCAAAAGGCCATTGGTACCAAAAGGCCATTGGTA
>ERZ724522.30-NODE-30-length-72740-cov-7.538777_pt1 | contig 72740 bp, 87 predicted proteins | sample MGYA00376055_ERZ724522 | MGnify/ENA primary metagenome ERZ724522 (study PRJEB28724, sample SAMN07190884) | wastewater metagenome | isolation source: effluent of sewage treatment plant in Hong Hong | place: Hong Kong | collected 2016-03-17 ... | reverse complement strand
TACCACAAGTTCAAACAATTGGTGATTATTCATTCAATGGATGTTCATCTTTAACTTCAATAACTATTCCAAAATGTACTCAATTAGGTACAACTACTGGTAATAATAATGTTTTTTATAACTGTTCTACTGGATTATCAGTGACAACAAATATTGTTTTAAAGACCAACAATTCTGGACTTCCGGATGGTGACTTATATTATGTAATTAACACATTATCAGGAATAGTTTTATATGTTAATGATTATGCTTATGTATATTCAATAAATGCACAAACTGTTGATTTATATACTATGAGTGCATATGATGCTGGTAAATTAATAACTATGGATAATCCTAATCCTCAAACTATCGTAATTGATACATATAATAATGTGCCATTCTTGACCGGAGATAAAATTGATATTGTCCAACTTGGTAGTGGTATTGTTTCGCTTTCACCTGAATCTGGTGTAACTCTAAATTCTATAAATGGGTGGACAAATATTAGTGAACAATATGCTGGTGTTACATTAATAAATTTATCAACTGATAATTGGTTATTAATAGGTAGTTTAAGTGCTTAAACTATTGATTATATCATTTGAGTTAAAAAGATCCAAGGTATCATAAGGATATTGAACAGGATTACCACTAATATCATAATCTTCTAAATATGAAGAATGTAAAGTGTCATAAGCTTTGGGAACTTGTGATATTTTACGAGTCAAAAAAGGCATATAGTGATAAGTATAATAAATCACATAAGAGTATTAGAATTACTAATACCCTATATGAGAGATTAAAAAATCATATAGATGGTAAAGGTATTACTATAAAGGACTTTATAGAATCTATAATAGAAAAATCAATACAATAATTTTTTTAAAATAAAGATATTTTGTATATTTGTGATATGAAATACCTCAACTATAGATATATTTATCCACCTCGACCGAGAAATGCCATTTCTCCGGTTGATTTAAACTTCTGGGACAATGGAACACTTATTTCCCAACCAAAACTCAATGGATCAAACAGTCTCATTTTTACTAATGGTGTGAAGGCTATTGTTATGAACCGACATAATCAAAGACTTACTAACGTAAGAGTAGATGATTCTGAAATTCTTTCTCTTTATAGAGGAAATGGTGGCTGGATGATACTAAACGGTGAGTATCTCAATAAGTCTAAACAAGACGAAAATCGTCTTGTGTTCAATCACAAACTTGTTATCTTTGATATCTTAGTTAATAACTCTGATTATCTTGTAGGTCAGACATTTGAGCAACGAATTAAGTTGTTAGATGAACTCTATGGTCAGAAAGATTGTGAAAAATCATATCTATATTCAATTTCTGATAATGTATACCGTGTCAAGTCTTTTGATACTGGATTCAAATCTATTTACGATCAATTGACAACAATTGATATGATTGAGGGATTAGTTTTGAAGCGTAAAAACGCAAAATTAGAGATTGGTAATACAGAGAATAATAACACTAAGTCTCAACTTAAAGCTAGAAAACCAACTAAGCTTTATAGGTTCTGATATTTTCGACTTCTCTTCAAATTTTCATCAGCCCATAGTGACCATCTTCAAATAAAGATTCTATGAACACAATTGATAAAGAGGACTTTCAAGGTAATTATGAGGAGAAAGTCCAAAGCATAAAGAAAAGAAAAAGAGCACTTCGATTTCTTCAAGATCCAAATATGGTCAAGAAAATCAAAAAGAAAGAAAAATACGACTGAATATAGTCTTGGATGGGCTTTATATTTCAATTTATAAAAATCAATAATTATACTTAATATATAAGTAAAATTAACTACTTATATGCCAGCTCGTTCTAAAACTCAACAACGATTAATGGGTCAAGCTCTTGCCTATAAAAGAGGTGAGGTTAAGTCTAAAGATTTAAATCCCCAGTATGCTGATGAAATCAAGAAATTATCAAAATCAATGACTGAGAAGCAATTAAGAGACTTCGCAAAGACTAAACATAAAAATTTACCAGAAAAAGTTAAAGAAGGTAAGATTTTAAATTTTAATTCTTTTTGTACCTTAAACGAGAATAAAGAAGAAGAATTGTCACCAGAAGATAAAGAAAAAATCGATAGTATGTCACATCGTGAACTCGCATATCTTTGGAGACATGGTAGTTCAGATAATAAACTATTTCATGGTAAAGCTGGTGAATACTTCAAAGATAGATTATTTAACCACTTTGGTGGATTTAATCCAAGTTTGAGTAAAAATATTGGATGGTAAAAAAATATATACACTATGAGAAATATACGAAATTTTAAAACAAATGAAATCTATGCCTATGGTTCAGATGAACAATCCAAGGCAGTGGAGATTTTTAAAAAATTAGGAATTGATAAATTTATCATTGGTGATGATCACTTAGGAAATGACAATGTATTTCTATTCACACACAAAGGGTATAAGTTTGAAGTATATCCAATACCATCTAATGCCTATCATGTAAACTATGGAAAAGTAGGAGATGATAAAGAATGGATTGAAAATTTCAATACTATGGATTTAGAAAAGTCTCTGATTGAGATTCTTGATGGTGTTAGTGAAAGTCATAAACAAATAAACCATAAAGACCAGAAATTATCGAAGGACATGAAGAAGCAAGGTCATGTTTCCACAAAGAAACCAAGTAATAAAAAAATCTCAAGTGAAGATAGTTTGGCTGAAAAACCAAAGAAAGGATCTTATAGAGAACCTAATTCAAAAAAACTTGATGGGGAGAAGTTTTTAGCAAAAGATCATAAATTGACTCACATTAAGGAGTTTAATTCCTTTAATGAAAATCAAAGTCTTTTAACAGATGATGAGAAAGGTTGGTTAGAAGCTATGATTGGATACGCAGATGATAGGATTGGGTTTGAAGAGAATGATATTGAAATGAAAAAATCTATTTTTTATAAACTAGGAATAAATTAATTTTTGGAAGTTTAAAAACTTTTTGTATATTTGTATTATAAATAAATAATAAATAAAGACACAGAAAACATGAAAGTAATGTACTACATATTCAGAAATGATTGACCGAGGTCAGTAGTGCTATAACCATATCTACCCAGTCAATCAAAAGTTGACTGGGTTTTTTACCCAGTTAGTTCGAACAACTGGGTTTTTTTATGCTCATACTACACACCATATTATTTAATATATATGATGTGTATCTAATTAAAAAGTAAAAATAATAATAGTCATGAATAGAAGTGATAAACGAAGAGAAATTTGGAAACAAAGGGAGTTAAGCAATCTTTGTATTTATTGTGGGATAAACTTACCAATTCAAAACAAAAAAGGATGTGAGGATTGTCTATCTAAAAAATCTAAAAAAACATCTGAGTTTTCAAAAAAAAATAGAGTTAAAATTAATCAATATAATTTAAGACTCAAACATGAGGTTATAAAAAAGTATGGTAATAGATGCAACTGTTGTGGTGAAACACAAATACATTTCTTAACAATAGACCATATAAATAATGACGGAAATATTGAAAGAGAGTCTATTAAAAACTACAATACTCTATCTTTTTATTTGAAGTTGAAAAGAGAAGAATTAAGAAATGACATCCAAATTCTATGCTTTAATTGTAATCTTGGTAAGTCTATAAATTTTGGAGTTTGTCCACATATAGAGGTTATTAAAAAAATTGAAGAAATTTCAGATGGCAGGAGGAATAAAAGTTTTAACAAAGGAACAAAGATAGACTGGCCAACTGATGATGAATTAATCATGATGTGCAATGAATCTTGTGTTTCTCATGTTGCAAAACTATTATCTGTAGATTTTAGCACAATAAGTGGTCGGTTGAAAAGAAGAAATAAGTATCATTTAGTAAATAAAAATAGTGGTAAAAAAAATTAAAAATCAGAAAGACTATGAACACAATTGATAAAGAGGACTTTCAAGGTAATTATGAGGAGAAAGTCCAAAGCATAAAGAAAAGAAAAAGAGCACTTCGATTTCTTCAAGATCCAAATATGGTCAAGAAAATCAAAAAGGATTTGAAACGTGAGCAACGTGGTGCGAAGAGAAGTGAGAAGCATGAGCTTCGTGAGTGGATCAAAAATGAATTAAATAAAGATTAAAATTATGAAAAGTTACCCACGCATACAATATTTCAACCAGGGATTATTTGGTGAGTATATCTATGCATTTTCTAAACTGGATGGTAGTAATATTCGCGCTGAATGGAACCCTAAGAGAGGATGGTATAAATTTGGAACCAGAAACAATATGATTGACGAAAGAGATTCACAATTTGGAGAAGCTGTCACCTTATTTTTAAATAAGTATGGTGATAGTCTTCCCAAAGTATTCAGAACAAATAGAAGCTATAAAAGAATCGAAAGCTTCGTAGTATTTGCTGAATATGTTGGTGAACAATCTTTCGCTGGTCGTCACTATGATGGTGATCCAAAAGATATTATCTTATTTGATGTCGATCAATATAAACATGGTTTTGTTACTCCGAAAAATTTTGTTGAAGATTTTGGACATTTACATATACCAGATGTTATTTATCAAGGACCATATACTATGGATTTTGTTCAAAGTATCCGTAATAATGAATACAATCTAAAAGAAGGTGTTATTGTTAAGGGAGTTATTAAAACAAAGAATCAAAAGGATGAGGTGTGGATGGTTAAAGTAAAAACATCCGAATGGCTTCAAAGGGTTAAATCTCTACACGGTGAGAGAGCTCTTCTTGAAGAATTAAACAATGATAGGAGACTATTAAATGAATACTAAACAAAGATTAAAAAATTTAAGAAATATAGCACCGGATTATCAAAGAATTCCACATTTCAATCGTCAGATTTCTCAAATGACACATGATGATATCGAATTGGAATCACCGGTAGATTTTCCACTTGATTGCTGGATTCAAGAAAAAGTAGATGGATCCAATATGGGAGTGTCTTGGACTTCAGGACCTGTTTTACGCAATCGTAAACATATCTTAAAGAAAGGTTATATCGAAAAAGATACTCCGGCTAAACTACAATTTAGACCAGCTTGGAATTGGATTAACGAACATAGAGGTGATATAATAAAATGCTCAAAGATTATAGGTGGGCCGGTTACAATTTATGGAGAATGGTTAAATTTTTCACATTCTATATTTTACGATAAGTTGCCGGATTTATTTTTAGCTTATGATATCTGGTCAGCCGAAGAATCTAAATTTTTGTCACCACTTATAGTCGAAGAGGTTCTGAGTGAAACTGAGATTAAATTTATCAAATCTAAAAATATAATTTTAAATTCGGTATTAGATATTATAAAACTATCTGAAATGAATTCTCAATTCAGAGATGGTTTATCTGAAGGAATTGTGGTTAAGACTTCACAAGGTAGATTCTTAAAAGATACATGGAAAGTTGTTAATAAAAAGTTTGTTCGTAGGGAAGATTTCAACGAGTCAACTCCGATAAAAAACAAAATAGGAAAATGGTCGGACGCAGATCATTTTATATAGATGAAAAAATGTATAAAATGTGGAAAATCAGAGATCACCCTTATTTTATCTATGTTTGGATAGTAGTTCACGCTAATTGATTTATTCCTAATCTCTTTTCAGAAATATCCACATATTTTTGATCTAATTCACATCCAATCCATTTTCTACCTAAAACCTGTGCGGCTAATAGTGTCGAACCACTTCCACAAAAAGGATCAAAAACAACTTCTCCAGGATTTGATGATAATGAAATCATATCCTTAAGACAATCTACATTTTTCTGATTAGGGTGTAATCTATCATGATTGAATTCTGATGCTTTTGTCCAATACCAATAGTCTGGTAGTCTATATAACCAATCTTTTGCGTTATATCTCTTATCTTTTAAATAAGTCTCAGATGGCTTTAATATTTTAGTTTTATTAAATTTTCTACCCTGTGTTCTATTACCGTGTGTTGCAAATATAACATATTCAAACTGCTGTTGGAATATTCTATCACCACCATTTCCTTTAATGGTTCTTGGAATGCAAATTAAGTTTCTAACTTTCCAATATTTTCTTATTTCAACTAAGAAGTCTGCGGACATTTCAAAGTCACAAAAACAATATAAGTGTGATTCTTTTTTTACAACCCTGGATAATTCTTTGAAGAATGGCTTAATCCAATTTTTATTATCATCATTAGGAATCATTTTTGACTTTGTTCTATATGATGAATAGTTGATTGTGTAAGGAGGATCTGTAATAGTCAAATCTATACATTGATCAGGAAGACTTTTCATGAAATCAATGCAATCTCCGTGGTGTATTTGATTTATCATGACTTTTATATTAAAAAGATTTATGATTGTTCAATCACATCGGGTATTCTTTTTTTAATAACATCACACCACTTTTCTTCTTTTTCTATTAGAATATAATTTCTATTCAAATTTTTTGCTGCCAATCCAGTTGTTCCACTTCCTGCGGTATTATCAAATATCATATCTCCTTCATTTGTGTATGTCTTTATTAAATACTCGCACAAAGCTAGTGGTTTTTGAGTTGGATGTATTGTTCCATCTAATTTTGTTTTTTGTTTATCAGAAGGAAAAACTAAAACAGATCTTGGATATCTATCTGTATCACCACCTCCACTAATTACCTTATTCATAGCCCCATAAAGTTCAGTTTTATTTTGAACTTCGGGTCTTTTGGTATAAGAGTGTATTGGTTTATGACCGGTTGTTTTTTGAGGGTTGTATGTTGGTGGATTATTATAGAATACTAAAATATTCTCATGTGCTTTCATTGGCATTTTTTTAGCATTGAGCCAACCAGTCGCTTGAGTCTTTTCCCAAATCCATTCATATTTTAACCATTCTAAATTTGAACATCCTAATATTTTATCAAATGGTGTTTGTGCAAAAAGTAATATAGCACCATTTGTTTTTATAATCCTTTTATAATGACTCCATAATAAATCTAAATCTAATGATTTATCCCACTTAGCCTTGGTTGTGTTGTAAGGTAAATCGCAAAGAATTAGATCAATTGAGTGATCTTGTATAAGTGGTAGAATGTTAAAGCAATCATTTTTATATAAAAATCCTTTCATTGTAATTCCTTTATAAACTTTTTCTGATAAAGTAATCAGAAATTATTTACTTAAAAGTTTAACTAAGTCTTCTGTGATTTTAGAAATCAACTTTTTACCACCGCCAATTTCTACATTTGGAATATTCTTTATTGATGAAAATTCTTCTGCTCCACCAACTTCAATAGACTCTATAAGTTTAACCATTTTTGGATTATCTTGATATTGTTTTAGATAAAAAGATTTTAACTCAAAAACAAACTTAGACATATCAAATCCTTTTTTGTTATTATACTTAACCATTTGAAGCTCATTATCTTGCTTCTCAATTAAGATATACCAAATAGAGTTTTTAGATATTTTGACATTTTCTAAGAAATTATAAGCCTTTGATGCCTTGGTCTTTTTAGGAAACTTAGCCACTTTACCATAAAGTTTAACCTTATTATCCTCATTAGTTTCACCTTCACCACCAATTGGCTTTTCTAAGTCAACATTTTGATCTTTTGGTATAACACCTTTTCTTGATGGTATTTTTTCGATTTTTTTTGAGGAATTTGGTAAATTTGGATTACCAGGTCTATCTGAGTCAGTGACAGGTTGAGCACCTAAGTTAACTTCCTTCAGATCATCCTTTTCTGATTTCATCTCAGTGAACTTTTTAAAACCTGATATTTTTCTATTATCTGCCATATTCTTTTGTATTCCTTTGTCTATTATATATTATAATTAAATATTGTATTTTTGTTTATCCGCTATGTTTATAATAGTATTTATCCACTGTGTAATTTTTGAAATTCTTCATAACGTTCATTTGATCAAAAAGTAATGCCACCAATGGTTGCATTCTATTTAACCAAGCATTCATTAGATTATTTTCATACATATAGGGTGATAGTGACGAATTCAATATTTGTTTTTCATAATCAACATATTGATCATTATTATCATGACGATGCTTCATAAAATGAAGTTCTGGTATTTCTTTTCTCTCGTATAACATATTAAATTTTAATTGATTGTATTTTTGGATTTTTAATCTTGAATGACCTATTATTAATCTTCTCAAATGATTCGTAATTTATTGTTTCGAAAACATCTGAACAAAATTCTTTTAGTTGTTTAATTTGTTTTATCGCAACTGGTTCTTCTTCTATTAATTGAAATTCTAAATAGTAATCTGAACCGGTTTTATATAATTCAAATCCTGAAAAATTATAAGCCTGATCTATATATTCATTCAGATCATTTCTTAGTATATAGTAATAATCATCCACAGATGGATTATTTTTAAAGATATAAAGTGTATAACCTCCGTCATCAAGCATAACAAAATGTGAATCTGCATCTAAATATGAATTTATATTTTTTAATGAATCTGTTAATGATTTTATTAATTCAAGATATTGATTTAATAGATTCATATTTAATGCACTTAACATTATACTACCACTTCTATCACCTATATCAACAATATACCCACATTTGTAATATTCATCTAAATCGACTTCGTTAAGTTTATAAGATGATTCCCAGTCGAATTCTGATGTTAGACAAACAGCATAGGAAACTTCTACTCTATATCCTAAGTCACTAACCTCATAAAGAATTTCATTGAGAGTTTGTTTCTCCTCATCAATGAAGTTTATATCTTCTTTATTTTCAAATATTTTTTTTAAATATCTCATATCTATATTTTAACTTCAAATTTAATTTTACCACAATCGTATATTCTATTTATACCCAGTAAATTCATATACTCAGATTCTGATATATTTTGTTTTGTTTTAGATTTTTTAAAATTTGATTTATGTATTCTCTTTCCGCCAATTATATATTTATAATCCGGTCTAGATTCATATAATTTTTTAAATCCCAATTTTAAGTATAAATTTCCCTGACTCCAATTTTTATCACTATAACTAATTATCCTAATTGGATTATATAATTTAATGAAATGTTTAAAAATCTTCGATGCTCCGCCAATTACTATAGTATCTAATTTGTTGCAAAATCTTGATAGATTCCATTCATTTCCACTCATTTTATTACGACCATTGAATTTATCAAATGTCATGATAGACACAATTTCATCGCGATATAATAGTCCTATTCGTATAATGCTCCTATCTTTTCCTTGGATATGATTTTTATCTAAAAAGTCAGATGATTCTTTATTATTCAAAATCTTAATTTCACAATTTCTGGCAAATATTTTATGTTCTGTTTTTCCAATAATATTTTTTATCTGTGATTTTATAATTTCATTTTTTATTGACCAGTCGTCTTCCCAAATATGGATGATTCTTATACATTTTTTCTGAAAATAATTTGTTTTTTCTATATGATATTTTTTTCCTTTAAAAGCCTCAGAGTGCCAGTATAATCCATTAAACTCAAAACCTAATTTTAAATCTGGTAAGTAAATATCAATTTCTAATCCATCACGATATGAATTTATAATACTTCTGTTATAAATAGATTTTATAAAATCCAACAGATCTTTTTCCTTTATAGAAGGTGATTCACCAATTGGATTACAAATTGTACAAAGCGATATTTTATTTATCTTTCTACTCCTATAATTGTCCGAATTTATCTCAAATTCATGACCTTTATCACATTTAAAAACAGATATACCCTTATCTTTATATTTTATATAATCATTATCATTACATATATTAAATTTATATCTAAATAATTCACTTTTCATTGGGTGTTCTGCTCCTAAAAATCTAAAATATTTAGATTTAATTTTCTTTTTATATTCATCTAAATTACTAATAAATCTATCACTTTTAAAAAAGTGTATATTTCCATATCTTTCTAGATTAGTTTGTTTTATTTTATCTTTAATTTCATCAGATAATGCAGGATTTTCTACCCCATATCTTTCTAGATTAGTTTGTTTTATTTTATCTTTAATTTCATCAGATAATGCAGGATTTTCTACCCCATATCTTTCTAGATTAGTTTGTTTTATTTTATTTTTAATTATTTGACTTTTAAATGTAATTTCATTACCATATCTTTCTATATTAGTTTGTTTTATTTTATCTTTAATTTTATCAGATAATGCAGGATTTTCTACTCCATATCTTTCTACATTTGTATTTTTCGTCTTTATCATCGAACAAGCTTTTGAACAAGAAAATTTGTTCGATCTTTTAAAGTTTTTATAGTAATTTTTATATTTAATACTAACAATATTCTCGCAAAAATCACATTTAGCATTTACAATTACTGTACTCGTTGGTAATATATCTTTTGATAGAATGGCAAGATAATCACCTGATATATCATATCCTAAATTTTTATAAAACTTAATTTTATTATTACCCTTAACCTTAATTGAAACAGATTCATCTATTATCATACAACATTATTTCTAAGCTTTGAATCAACAACTCCTTTTTTTATTATGTTAATTGATTTAAGTCCTGAACTTCCCATCTCATCAGAAAAATAAATACCATTTCGATCATACCAACCACCTCTAACAATTGGAATTTCACTTGGTTCAAATATAATATCACCAAGAACAGGATCAAGTCCTATTGTTGCATTTGGTTTATAATCTGGTGTTTGTTTAACTGGTTCAATTCCAACATTGTCTATTGGAAAATCTTTATTTGAATTAGCAGAAATATTAACATCAAATTTTGTTGATGTTAATCTTTTGTTTTCTTGTCTTTTTATCTCCTCTCTGTGATAGTCCTCATTCTTTTTACTTATAAATTGAACGTCAACAGAATGAACATCATTTAAATTTGAGATATCTTTGACTAAATCTGATTTAGGAATTCTATCTATTCTACTAAAATTTAAAAAATATTCTGACACGACATCTACTATTTGTGATTGAACAGACTCATCTGTTGAGTCTGAATATCTAATCACAAAAATATTAATAATATAATATGATAACCTTGGAGAGTCTATTCTATATTTTTTAGTTATTTGAATATTACCATTCGTTCTCAGATACTTATCTATTTTAGATTTTTCATATCTATCTAGTTCAAATGCTCTTGTGCTAACAGAAAAATAGTCAGCATTTTGATTTTTAAATAATCTGATATTTGGAGTAGCTACTATATAAACCATTCCCATATCTTCATAAGCATTAACGTGTGAGAAAACTCCTAATTTTTTTATCTCATAAGCATATTGTTGTGGTAGACCTAGTACAAAATTATTGGAAACAATTGGTAATATATTTTTCGTAAATACAACGGTTTCTTTATTAGCTCCAAAGTTTATATCATTGAAAATTGCTACATCAAATATTTTTGCAACGTCCACACCGGTTCCAAATCCATCTATTGCCTCATCTACAAATCTCCAGTCATTAAATGTTCTTCTAAATATATTACCGAGTGATCCATCAGATACAAGATAAGTTATAGCAATGTTTGCACCTATTGGTGGAACTGCTCCAAATCCACCATTTCCAAAAATGATATCTATACCACCATTGAATCCAGTTCTTACAACACATGCCTCTTCATTAGGTCTTAACTCATAAAGGTGTTTTTTTGTTGTCCAAAAATTTCCATTAACTAAGACTTCAAAATTAAAGTTTTCAACATCTTGTTGACCAGTAAGAGCTACTTGAAATGTTTGATTTAAATTACCTGTTCCTGTAAAATTTGTTGTTCTAAATTTACCTTGAATAATCGGTAGGAATATCTGTGTTGTATTATTAACTAAATAAGTGATTTTATCTTGTCCGATATTTAAAGAATAATCTAAACCGTTTGTTTTATTTTTTAAAACATCTCTATTTCTAAAAGTTATCTTTCCACCTTTTAATTCTTTTTCTAATTCAACTCCTGGATTAACCGTAAGTCTTAAATTACCAGTTGCTGATATATTTCTACCAGGTAAATGACCAGCGAATATAGCAGCGTTTCTAATAATGATGTTATTAAGAGAGTTTGGCTCACTTAAATCGAATTGTTTTATAGAGTTTTTTAAATATAAAAATGACAATTGGTGTAGATTTTCTAACACATTTAGTATTTGACCATAAGGTGAAGCAGGTGAATATAAAATGCTGGCTTTATTGTGTTCCGCACTTAAAAATCTTTGTACCTCGGATTTTATATTATTGAAGGAAATCTCTACAAATTTCATATTTTAATTAACTTTTTAAATAATCTTCAGAAAATCTGTTATTATTGAATATATCTTCTACAATAGAGACTATAGTTTCATTATCTGAAATTCTATCGACTATTTCTGATTGTTCGTTTGTTGGATTTGAAAGATAATAGAAATTATATTTTGTTCTACCATCTATATTTTTAAATGGAATAATCATTTTTAAAGTCTTTGACTCATTTATGGTTATTTCAAAGTATTTTCCAAATTTTAAAGATGTCTTCTCACATATACTAACATCTTTAAATCTATCACTCAATAATGAATGAATTCTATTAATATTAAAACGTATATCCATGTAGTTTATGAATTTTAAATTATATATTAAATAGTAATTTTCCTTATTAATATATAGATTAGTAAGACGGCTTAGGACCGTCGAAGTTGTTACGCAACGGGCTTTGAAAATCCAGGAAATTCGCTCCTTCCTGGATTTTTCTTTTATACGATTTAATATATAAACTATGATGATTCAAGATGTATTTGCAATACTTGAAAAGTATGGATGGAAGGGTTTTCTAATATCAATAATTTTATTTATAATTGGACTGATTATAAAGAGTAAGTGGTTTTCAAATTGGTGGTCTAAATTTACAGATAAAATAATTGATTTATTTATGAAAAAGAAAATAAAAGAGACAAACACCGAAATATCAGAGTCGGATATCATAAATCATGACATATTTAATTATATTGATTTTTGGACATACTCAAAAGTTCCAACATTGCAATTTTCATCAGATTATAGAACAATAGTTTTTAAAAAATATTTAATCATCTTTTTAAAATCATATAAAAGAGGATTATTAGAATTTGTACAGTCTAAGGAATATCAAACAATGGATCAATCACAATTATGGAAAAGTTTATTATCATTGATTAATAAAATTGTTTGGGACTATGAAAAAGAATGTGATGAATCCGGTATTCCTAAAATTGTTGTTATGAAAATGAAATCTAAGAATAATGATACAATAACTTTAACTATTGATCTCATTGAAAGTATTTCAAATTCATCTTTCTATGAAAGTGATAAGAATTTTTTAAAAATGTATTCAATTATGAATATACTATTATCTATTTTAGAGAATGCTATTTCTAACTCAGAAAGTATATGTAATGGAATTAATGGACAATTAAAAGGATTAAGTATCAGTGAAAATGGTAAAAAATACACTGAGCCCTCTTAATACATTAGACTTAGTATCATGTCCACGTCAAATTCAGGATCTGTTATTTTTAAGTCATGGTCAATAAAGTTTAAGAAATCTTTTTCATCAGCATCTAGTCTTCTTTGTATAGAATCATTATTATCTTCTCTAATAACTAATCTATTTTCTCTAATTTGTCGATCTATATCTAGATAAACTACAAAACATTTTTTTCTAGTTTCCGAATCAATTTGTGATAATTCACCTGGTGTTAATATGACTACTTGAGATTTTTCAAACTCCTCTTTTGTTATACCATAATACCAAATTTCTGGACTTTTATTAAGAGGAGTGACTTCAAATTTTTGATAACAAATAAAATTGTCTAAATTTAGATTCTCTCTGAATGTTTCAAAATCTACAAAGTTGTAAGTTATATTTTGAAATTCATTTGATCTCATTGGTCTTGTCGTCATTTTTAAACAACCATTTAGACCCTTTTCAATTAATTTTCTCATCAAAAAGTCTTTTCCAGAACCACTCTGACCGAGTATAATTAGTTTTTCAGACTTATCTAACACACATTATCTTTATTTTAATAATGATATATTAAATACTTGAAAATGTTTAAGCATATTTTAATTCTGGATTTAATCCAAACTCGATATAATTGACTATATCTTTTCTGTTATCATAATATCCAGTACTTCTATGTCTATTATATTCTCGATATATTTTATATTTAGAAATCTCATCTCCAGTAGATGTACTATATGACCATTTATGATCTGCGATTAGTTTTTTCCCATCAACTTCAATATTTAACATATCATCTATCAACTTCTTGTAATGTTCATCTAATTCTTCTTTACTTTTAAAGTAAACACTTAAAGAATATGATCCATGTCCAGTAAAAGATTTTGAGAATTTAATATATTGTAGATTTAATACAACTCTAAGTTTATCATAGTCCAATCTAACAAGACCATCATTTGATATCTTCCAGAAATCACCACTTTTACCAATTCCCTCAGAAATATAAAAATCTATTTGAAGGTCGCCATCACTATCTGAATAATGTTCAAAATTGACATCAACATCATTATTATGTACTTGTTTTAATCTATCAATACAATTCTTTACTTCTGTTAATAAGTCAAAATGCTTTTTCTTTTTACTATAGAATGAATCAAATGATGTTGATGATGATTTACCACTTGGTATAGTACAAGATATAATTATAGATGATTTAAATTCTTCTATGAATTGTTCAGAGTCTGCTATCTCAGCAATATCTTCATCTATTAATTCCTGAAAGCAGTCTTTGACACTATTAAGTAATTCATCATTTTTGAAATTTTCAAATAACTTAATTCTCATTTTAATTAGAATTTTTCTATCCAACCTCTTCCAAACTCTTTATTTAACTTAGTTGCTTTTTTAATAAGGTCAGTAATTTCAGATTTTATTTTACCAAGTTCGGTATATTCAAATTCTTTTGGAAATTTATTTCCTTCTTTTTTAACTCCGATGTAGTCTTCTCTAAACATAACTTGAGCGATATGTTCACCTCCATAATGGATTTCAAAATCGTTACCGACTTGTTTAATTTTAGCACCTAAACTAGCAATGTGTGATTCTATAATTCCTTGAAACTTAGAAATATCATGAGTTTCTTTTTTACTCTTCTTAGCAACATCATATGCTCTCCCTTCTTTAACCTTTGTTACTTTGGTAGTAATATCTTTCTTTTCAAAGTCAGTAAAGTTCATTATTTTACCAGAGCTTTTTTTACTTTTAAGTGTATCTCTTAATGTTTTCATATCTAAACCTTTATATCTTGATTTTTTTGTAATCACATTTGGATCACTATTTTTCTTTTTACCAAATGGAACTTTATGAAAAACTCTATTTGCACCACTTGGATTATAAGGAACCGAAACATCACCAGATCCACTTTTACCACCTCCTGATATCCATGCCGTACCGTTAAGTGATCCTGGGAAAGCTGATGGTTGTGATGAAACCACACCACCCATTCCAGCAACTGATGCGTTAGCAAGTGCTACACCACCTCCACCAGTACCAACCGATGACGAACCAGCTGCACCAGCTGGGCCACCAGTAGCAGAAGTGTCTTCAACTAGCCTTTCTTTTATAGAAATAAGATCCTCGACAACTTTTATATCTTTATCTGAGTAGTCAGAATCGTTCTTCATTTTTTCTAATAGCTTATACAAATCTTGAAGTGATATATCTTTCATTTAACTTAATACATTTTATTATATATTAAAAACACTAATACATAATTTTTATATCATTAATAATGACTAATCTTAAATATTTAGAACTTCAAAGACTTTTTAAAGAATTACAATTTGTTGAATCTGATTACTTATATCAATCTGAGATAATAAAACAAACTGATAAAATATTCTTAGAGTCGGTTGACTCTATTTTAGAGAAATATCCAGATTTGAAAACACTATGGTTAGAAAGAACTCAGAAGAAACAAAATGATATATCACAAGTTCTTATAGAAGATGTTGTTGAAGCTATTGAGATTGAAAATAAGCCAAATAATAGTAATTTGAAACAAATATATCGAGAGATTGTAAAATCAACACACCCAGATAAAGTCAAGAATTTAAAATTGAATGAATTGTATATAGAGGCCACTCAGGCATACGAATCAAATGATATCGTGACGCTATATAAAGTTTGTTCGGAACTACTCATTGATTTTGAATTTGATCAAGATGAAATTAATAAGATCGAAGAGAGAATAGAAAACTATAAAAATCAAATTGTATTTTTGGAATCAACTTATACATTTAAGTGGTTAAAGTCTGATGAATCTGAAAAAGATAAAATAATTTTAAATTTTATTAAAAATAGATTAAATAATATTTAATGTGACCTTTTTACCGTCTAATAGTTTTTGAAGATCTTCTTTTCTTAGACTTTTCTGATACGTGTCATTCTGTTTATCAACATTTTGAAGATTCCAATCATTACCATTTGATGTTGAGTAGATATAATTTTGATCACCATCAATAATCTCAATAGTTCTACTAGTTAATTTATCATAGAATTTTTTTACACTATCATTAATTTTATATAATTTGGCCTCATCCCATTTAGTTAGTGTTTCATTCCAAGTTTGAAATATTATAAACTCTGGATTCTCAAGTTCATTAGAATTATAGTTATATAAAAACATCCACTTACAGGGTTTATTTAAGAAACACTCATAATCTTCTGTATTTTGAACTGGTGATTTTTTAAGACCGATTGATGTTAGTGAATTTATAAATTCTATATTTTCCGATAAGGTATCGATGTCCAATTTCTCACTAAATTCACTACCGAGTTTAATAACATCTAATATATCTTTTTGTTCAGCTGATATTGATGCGAGCAATACATCATGCCATATATTTAATGATTCCATTAAGTCAATAGTATCAAATTGTAAATCTAAAACTAATGACTCTTGAAATCTTTTGAACTTTTTAATCCACCTCATTTATTATATATTAATTTAAACTTGTGAATTCGTACCCTGTGGCTTTATTTCTGCAAAGATGTTAACCCAAGTCGAATAAGCGCCGTTAACTTCTTCAATACCTTTAGTACCACCATTGACTGACTTTCTAGCACCTGTTAAGTTTCCTTTTAACACTTTTGCAAAAGTTCTTTCCTTTAAATATTCAACAGCTATTCTATATGAGTTTATAGGAACCAGTGCTAAATCTCCATTTCCTACTAAATTTTGACCTATTTTTGATCCATATTTTTCATAATTGGCTTTTCCAGTTAATTGTATCAATCCTCTTCCAAAGTAAGGAAATCCTTTACTATCAACCCCAAGTGTATAATAGTCTTTTTTACCTTTTGAACTCTTGTAATAATTTAAAGCATTTTCTGGTGGACCATCAGATCCATATGGAATACCTGGACCCTTATATAGAAAATCTGCCTCCCATCTTTGTAATGAATATCCAGCCTCTGCAAACGCAGTTCCTAACAAATAAGAAGCTTCTCTTATATCTGTTATAGAAGTATCATTCTTAATAAGAGATAATATGTTCCTTAAAGAACTTTCAAATATCTTATTTGGTCTAAAAGATGTGGATTTAATTCGTGACAATGCATCATCTACACTAAATGATTTCCAATTTGGACCAACAAATGTTTTCGGATCTATTGATCCAATAGGATCAGCCACAACATCACCACCTTGTGAAGATGCTATCTCATTTGGTGTCAATTCATTGTTATTAAATCCACTTGTCTCATTTTTATTTGATCTTGATGTCGAACTTGATTCTTCACCTGGTAGTAGAGAAAGTTCTCTTTTTATTGCCGTAACTTCCTGATAAGTTCCTCTATCATCATAAATAAAGTCAATCGATGTAATTAACCAATCACCTGTTAGTCTTCTTAATACACTCTCTGGAGTTCCTGGTGTAGGTCTTTGAGTTTGAAAAATAATTGGAATTTTTTGAAAAACATAAAGATTGAAATTTAAATTTGGAAGTAACATTTTACAAGATATTTTTGTAATGTCATCTAAATTTTGTCTGTTTTGAGGAACAGCGTAGTTATAGTTTTTGTGAACATTTCCTTCACCATCGTTCCAAGTGTCTTGTTTGCCTATCCAAATATTAGCAGTATTTTCTTTAAAGAAGTTTGTATCATTTGGAGCTCCTTTAAGTATTAAAGTTTTTGAACCATCTGAGGTTTGAGATTCAACATCAAATATTAATAATTCTTTACTTTTTGTATCATAGAATTTACTTCTAGTTCTATATGCCTTTTGAATTGAGACTTTTGTGGACTTATTATTCACCTCAAATGTCTCAAAAAATCCAATAGAGTTTTTCACAGACTTATCATTCATAAGAATCATTTTAGAGACTTCCTCATCAACATTACTATCCTCTTCACTTCCACCCATAAACTTCCATCCAAATCCTGTAATCATTTTATCTTGGGTCACATCTCTTTCTATTTCTTTATTGAGATCTATATAGCACAAATTATAATAATAATCGATATAACAGTACTGAAAAGAAGTGTCTGATACATAAGAGTTCAACATAACATTGTCAATAAATTCAAGATTTTGAAATCCGGTATTTATCCAAGTCATTTTATCATCACTATTCTGTATGTTTGAGCAGAATCCGATTCCACATTGTTTAGAAACATCCTGTAAAGTCTCATGTGATGTTTTGTTACTATAACTTAAAAATCTTCTTAAATAAATCTCCGGAATATTACACAATCCAGTTATTGAGTAGATACCTTCTCCATTGTCTTTAAAATCTATAATTTTAAAATCCATATGAATTGATCTCAAGTTTAGTGATTTTGAGTTCAAATATATTGATATAATAGAGTCATCAGTTGGAAACGCATTTTGTCTAAATAACCCCCAACTATCAAAAAAAGTTAAATTAATAGAAGGTAAAATCCCTCTATGTGTAAGATTAAATGACTTAATATCCCTATAACTTATTTGAATACCATTGTACCAAACAAAAGGATTATATCCTAGTCTTTTAGATATTTTTTCTTTATCTCTGTTTGTAGTCCTTCCATCTTCAATATCAAATGATATATCAGCTGGTGATATAGTTGGTTTGAAAAATTGTATAAGATTAGTAATTGGTTGACCCCCATTTGGTGAACTGTTACTCTTATTCTCATTACCTGGTGCTGATGTATCTTGACTATCAATACTTTGATTATTTTGATTTTGTTGGGACTGCGCATTATTATCAACCGAAAACGGATTTTCGTTACTAACGGGAGTGCCTTGCGGCGTTTGCTCTAAGTAGTCTATTAAAAATTGATGACATTTTTTTGCCTTATCATAGTTATAAATTACACTTTGATTGTCTTTTCCCTTTCCGAGTCCAGCTGTGCAATTTATCACTATCAAAAGAGCCTCATTCCAATCGGACGAATCATATGCGGACTTACCATATCTTTTTTTAATAATTGAGTTTTTAAAAGATTCCACATAGAATAAAATCGTTGCGGTCGCCGCCTGTTGAACCTGATTTAGTAAATCTGGATTTTCTAATAATCCTGGTATACTAGCACCATATTTTTTATATAGATCCTTGAAGGTAATTTGATTAAATCCTCTACCCCTGTATTTATATCCATCACCTGGTTCGGTATTCCCTAATCGACCACCATAAACATAGTTGGCTATTTTTTCTGGTTTTTTGGCATATAGATTTGGATCTTGTTTACCAGGTCCAAATTTTGATGGAAATATTTTAAGTAGCCCATCAACACTATAGTTTAGATTTTCATTTTGTGGAACAAATCCAGATTCTTTAGAAATTGTTGCCAGTATTCCAGCTATTAGATACTTATTAGTAATACCCTTTCTTTTACACTCAGCAATTACTATATCTACATTGTTTTTTATAAACTTTCGTGTAGCACCAGCAGTATCCTTTGCGACTATAAATCCATCTTTAATTTGATATGACATAATAATTTACTTTATTTGTTAAATAGTCCAGTTCCCACTTTTATTGTATCCCCTTCTATTTTTACTTGTTCTGTCGGTCTATCTAAAACAGTTGGAGGTAGTGAGAAATTTTGATCTGTATATTTCTGTCTATTTGGATCAGTAGTAACTGATTTTTCAACATTTGCAATTCTTCTTTGAACACTATTTTTAACTTCAACAGCGATTCGAAAGTTTGGAATAGATGAAAAATCAGGATATATTATTATAGATCCTTCTTTGATGTTTAAAGGATTACTTATGTTATTAACATTTAATAGAATATCAATATTACCGACATTACCATATATAGATTGACAAACAAGATCTATCCTCATTTCCTCACCTTTTCTAACTATATAATTCGCATAATTTACCTGATCAAAAAGAGTTCTAAATGTTAATTTTGTAAAATCAAATAGATCAGTGTCCTTACTTTTCTTTAACTGGTCAATGTCATAAATATTCATACTATATAATTAATTTATCTCCAGGTCTTATAAAGTCTGGATCACTATTTTGTCCAGATTTAACTATACCATCAGCTTCAGCTGGATTTTTTTGTTTGTTTTTGGATATTATTTCTTTCATCTTAGCGTCTACTTCAGATTTAGAAGCATTTGGGCCTAATTTGTTTTTGGCTATTTTCCAAATAGAATCTCCTGGTTTAACCGTATACTCCTCATCATTTGATGTTGGTAATTCTGTCTTACCAAGAATTGGATCTAAACTATTAGGATCTGGATTAACTACCTGTCCTGTACTTGAGGCGGTTCCTGTTGAATTTTCATTTCCAACTTTAGACTGGTCATCAACTGATTGAGTTGATGTTGTATTTTGTGAAGCGTCTTCTTCTTTATTATCTTGAGTCTGTGAAGATGTTCCAGTTGTTATTGATTCAGGAGTTGAGAAAGTTCCATTTCCAATTGTATTCCAAAAACTTGGCTCTTCTCTTAGAACTCTAATACCACCACAACTTAGTTTCTCCATAATCTCATCTATACCTAAATTTCTAGCACTTGTTAATTTAAATTCAACCTCTATATAGGATGGTAAATCATTAAAGGATAATTGAGGTCCCAAATTAACATTAACTTCTTCACATAGCATATCACCTGATGAAAAAATTGGACGTAAAGGGTTTCCAAGTGTTACATGCCATGGTGTTGATGGTAATCCAGTTAAAGATGTTACCACACCAAGAGTTTGGACTCTATATTTCTTTACAACTGTTTGAACAAAAAAATCAATAGCTTTTGAGACTGATTCTGATATCCTATCTTTCTCAGCTTTTTCTCTTGCAGCTTGTTGTTCCTCAGGAGTTTTACTGTCATCAGTTGGTTCTTGTTTGACTTCTTCTGTACGTGAATCCATCAGTAAAGAAACTTGTTCTTCTATTTTATCTTTAAGATCCTTTATTGCACTTTCAATAGCTGAAGTTATTTCTGTTAATAACTCAACCGTTCCACCTGGTTTTAGTAGTTTTTGTAACTTACTATCTAATTTTCCTAAATTTGACCTCTTACCTAAATAGAATACGGCTGATGATCCACCAAATGATAAAATGGTTTGAAGAATATCATAATACACAAATGTTGGATCTACACCTGAAATAAATTTTTGCTCCCATGCACACTTAACACTTACAGTGAACTTTCCTTTAAGACCAGAACCAGGTTGATCTTCTTTTATTAATTGTCTCATTTTTGATTCTTTTATCAAATTTGGCGTACCTGAAGGTATAATATCTGCATTTCCTTCCTCGATAAATCCCAATTTTTCTAAAATTTTTCTCTGCAATCCTTCCGTCGCACCAGGTAAACTAACTACATTCACAGCACTTGAAACAATGTCACCTAAAGACAATCCTCCTGTCATTCTAAAATCCTTACCGACATCATTTAATAATTCTTTAAAGCTAACACCAGCTTCTGTCCATTCTTCTCCAAATGAAAACTCTAATATATTTTTAGAATCATCAAACCAGGATATAAGTGTAGAAATAGGCTCTGAACCATATTCTGGTGTTGTAGGAGGTGGTGAAGTTGTATCATTTTTTGGTGGTTCAGGTACCTCAGGAAATGTTAAATCGTCAATTACTGGTTGTGGAAATCTTCTACATACAATAAGTCTGTTATTAGGATAGACACCATAATCTCTACAATAAGCAAAATCTGCCCATTTTAATCTCATCGTTGGATAATCTTCCAATTGTTTTATTATATTGGATGTTCTTATATCATAAACGGAGTCAGTATGTATTTCTGCAGGTGATCCAAATGATAGAGGATTTGGACCCAAAGGTGTCTGTCCCGCACTAGGATCAGTAGTATTGCCTCTTCCAAGATTTTTTCTCAAATAGTTTCTGGTACTAAACTGAGAATTTTCCCCATTATATGTAAATGCTATTTCCGGAATTAATCCAAGTGGTGATGATGTATATTCCGCCATAATTTTAATTCAATTTTATTTGAATTATATATTATGTAATTAGTAGTCGCGTATTATTTGTGAATTTGAAAATTTAGATAGGTTTGAAAAAACTTCGTCTATTACTTCTTGATTTTTTCTAAACTCATTATAGAATATTAAAACATTGAAATTGTTTTCACCGAGTATTTTTTTGAGATTTAAAAGTTTTTTTATTGAAAATTCGTTATCAAAGTCCGGTATGTAGTAGATATCTTTTTTTCTGTCTATGGCTTGTTGTATTTTATTGAAAACTAAAATCTTTAAATAGGTTTTATCACCTGAAAAGGAGACTTCTTCTTCTTCTATTATTTTTTTAATATCAATAATATATTTGTTTTTTATTTTATTGACTTTAATAAATTTGTCGAATTTTTTTCGGGTCTTACAATAAACACAAAAGAAGGTCATTTTATCATTGTTCTCCATCTAATCTATTACTTTTTACGATACTCTAATCTATTACTTTTTACGAGATTCTAAAAAATTTTTAAAACCACATTAATATATATTGATATAATCGTTTTTCATTCTTTAGTTAAAGAATATTTGTAATTCCCTGGTCCATAAATTTTTAATAATCCCATGTAATTTGTTATTTGAGACTCTGTTAAACTACTATTAAATCCCATTTTTACAAGTGTTTTTTTATTAAAATTATATCGATGTAGTCTCAACCCGTTTTTTATGTAATAGTAATTTATTGGAGTTTCTGAGATAAATCTAAATCCTATTTTTTCATAAAACGATTCTGTTCCTAAGGATTTATCAAAATATGATATCAATTCATCACTATTTCAACATTTTGTGATTTTACCATATTTGAACCTTATTTTTTAGGTGATTTATAGTTATATATTAAAATAAAAAAATAGGTTTTTAATATATAAAAAATGAAAAAGTATTCTGAGAAATTCATACACGAATATTCAAAGTTAAAAACAGCAAGAGTCGGGATAGAATTTGAATTTTATATGAAAGAGTTATCCTTCTATAAAACTTTAGAATTATTGAATAAGGAACTTTCACCGATTAAAGTTCATGGATTTAGACAATATCATTCAGATTTTAAACCAGATGAAAATAACTTTAAAATAGAACCGGACTTATCAGGTGGTTCTAATATGCTCGAATTAGTCACTGGACCAATGGAGTATAATGATGCTAAATTTTATTTAATTAAAATTTTAAAATTCATTCAAAATTATGGATATACTAATGATAAGTCATCTATACACTTTAACTTGTCATTTTTTGGAGATAAAAATCTTAATGACCTTAACGTATTGAAATTAATTCTCAATACTGATGAGGATGAAATTTATAGATTTTTCCCATCAAGAAAAGGAAACATATACGCTAAGTCTGTAAAAAAGATAATTCCATATAAGGGATATGATTTCTTTAATATACCAATTGATACGGTTAAAAATAACCTTATGCTACCAGAAGATAAGTATTATGGTGTTAATTTTTCACATATAAATAACGATAAAAAGACTCAAAGAGTTGAATATAGATATATCGGTGGTAAAGATTATGAAATGAACATTGGTAATATATGCTACTTTTTAGATAGATTTATATTAGATGCTTATAATTCAATTGATGTTGGATTTAATCAAAATGATGCTGATAGTTTAGAAAAACATCTTGAAGATAATATTCAAAAGTTTAGAACATTCTCTAAGTATGATAATTTCCTAGTCGAGTTTCCAACAATACAAATTCAAATAGATCAAAACCATATGTACGAATTAGTTAGTTCATATTTTGGAAAGATTTATGAAAAACTATGGGATTTAATTGAAGGAACTGATGAATTAAAAGATTGTATAATAAATTATATAACAGAAACTCAAAAAATGGAAGTAGTAGATGGTACTATAAAATCAACACTACCTCTAAGTTCATATGAGTTTGTCAATTGTATAGTACTGGATGGAATTTATGAAAATAGTAACTTCTATGGTTGTGAAATTTCTAATTCGCAAATTTCAAAATCAAAATTTGATGCGTGTGATGTTGAAAATTCAAAAGTTTTAAGTTGTAGAGTTGAAAATAGTAGTTTAAAAAATTGCTATTTTATGAATGGATTCTTAAATGGTGATATGATAGGTGGTGTTTATAGAAGTGGAGAACTTGGACCATATGCCGTTGTTTCACCTGAAACTAAAATTGTCGGCGTTACTGATAACTTCTTTGATATTAAATTTGATAAGCAACAGAAAGAAGAAGATAAAGGTGCTATAAAAGGTTTTAAAAAGTAATGAAATATTTAAAGTTTTTTGAAGATGAAAGATTTGTCTATGGTGCTGAAAAATCAGACATCGACGAAGTATTCGAGGATTTTAAAGATGACTTCATGATTGATATAAGATTTTGTAAAAAGTTACATCAATTTAACGTAATTGACTCCTCTGCAACTAATCAAGATATTAAATTAGGATTTAAACCATATATTCAAGTTAGAATAACATCATATGATAAATTATCACCATATGAGTTAAGTAAGTATATAAATGACGACTATTTCTTAGATAGACAAAGTGAGGTTGTTTCAAAACTTAATGACTATGAATTAGAATTACATAAAGTATATGTAGAAGGTAGTTCAATAATATTTTTAATATACATAGGAAGATGAAATGTAAATACTAAAAAATTTTATCAAATAGTTCATCTATATTAATATCTGATTTTTTACCTTTTGATATATTTTTTGACGAGGATATTAGTCTTAAGTTATATATTGATGATATTACAAATACCGGCACATTATTCATAAAACCATCATGTATAGAGTAAATGTGATCTAGATGTGTTTTTCTATTTCTTTTTAAATTATTAGGATTTAATATTTTAATATTATTTTTATAATTTTTATTAGTTTCTCTCCATACTAGATAATGATATAATTCATATCCTTCTTTATATTTTATTGAATTTTCTTTTTTATTATCGTCATAACATTTTCTACACCTTTTACCTCTTGACCAATTATTCCAAGTGCAAGAATATAAATGATTGTTTTTACATATTGATTTTAATTTCATTTGTGACTTATTTTCGGAGTTATGATATTCATCTTTTGATGTAATTAATAAATAATTGTTGTCCTTGAAAGATTCTAAAATATCTATAAATGGTATTTGAGTTTTCTTTATTTCATATTCTGATATTTTAGAACGACAACTTCTGCATGTTTGATACTCTATTGAGTTATAAACAACGTCATTTCTAAATAAAGTTGAAGATGTTGTGTTCTTAATATTTTTTGATACACACTTATCACATCTGTATCTAATTACACAACCTTTTGGTTTTTTTACAAAGAAACTATCAATATCATATTGTGTGTAAAAAAGTACTTTTCTATTTTTACCAGATCCTTTAAACTTTGGCAACCATATATCTAAAATCATATTATATATATATATTAGGTTTGTAGTTTGCAAAATCTTCTTTTTTAAAAAAGTAGATATTATTTAGTAATATATAAAAATAAATAATTATTATATGTTTAACAAGTATATAGATTTCATAAAAGAAGAAGTTGGTATAAGAAATCTAAAGGAGATAATAAAAGGTCATAAAGATTGTGAAATTTATTTTCATAAAGATTTAGACGGTGTTACTTCAGCACTTGCAATGAAATATTTTTTTAAAACATATTATAATATAGAAACTATTGATAGTCATATAATTCAATATGGTGGATTGGAATTTGCAATAAAGTATGGTAAAAAAGGATCTTTGAAAATTCTTTGTGACTTTGCCCACGGAAAGCCCATGTTTCAAATACAATCCGACCATCATGATAAACAAGTCGGTGCAGGTGATACTCAAGGTACCTATTTCAAACCAGCTAGATCCAATGTTGAAATAATTTCTGGTGAAATATCATATAATGATGCTTTCACACCAGGTGATGTTGAATTGATAAAAACCGTTGACTCTGCCAATTTCTTAAAGCACGATTTGAAACCTGAGGATATTCAAAATTCTATTTTTCAATTTAAGAGAGAACTTTCAGGTGACAAAAATAGATTTATGATGGGTCTTGTTGTAAACAGGCTATTATTAGCATATAAAAATAAGAGAATAAGTGTTAAAAGTCTTGGTGGAAAAAGAGATCATATAAATAAAAATATTTTAGAATGTATGGTTTTAGATTGTAATTCATCTCTTTACTCTATGTTTAACAATTTAAGACATTATATAACTAATGCGAGAGTATCTGATAGGGCTGGGGTTTTAGCTAAACCAGAAGCACTAATGCAAAACTTAACAAACTATATTGAAAGAATGAAGAACTATAGATTTGTTGAAGATCCAGAAAGTGGAGAAGTGTCAGAGTTTGATCCTACTTCAAGAAAACACCAATTTCTAACTTCTGTTAAAGGTGCAAAAGTTGGAAAAGGAGTTCACTTTGATGAAAAGTATAAAATAATTATACAATATGGTGGTGGTTCTATGATTCAACCAGGATCATATGATAGATATGTTCCATTTAAAAATTTCCCTGAGGCTAATTTTATTTGCATGGTTTGGCCAATGGGCTTGATACAAGTTAGTTGTAATCCATTTAAAGAAAAGAAATTAAAAGATATAAATCTTGGTGAAATTGCTAAGGAAGTTATTGCAGAACATAAAGCCATTTTAACTAAAATTTTAATTTCATTAGATTCTATTAAAAAAGAATTTGAAACTTCTCAAGACTGGAAGAAAATGCAAAAAGAAGAAGGACCAGACTATGTTGGCGTTGGATTTAAATTCTCTGATTTAGATGCCTTCTATAATGATTGTATTTACAAAGGTGGTGAACTTATTGATTTAAAATCTGAGGATATAAAGGGTGAAATGAATACAATTTATGATAAACTCTCTCCTCAACAAATTGATAAGTTGAAGCAATATAAATTGAGTGTTTGGGATTTAATAACTAAAAACTCAGGTGGTCACCCTTCTATTACTAATCTTCAAGGATGGACGTTCTTAAAATATAATAGAGAAGCTATGAATATTGCATATGGTACCGAAAAGTATACCGATGTGATGAAAAAAGTTGCAAGAGAATTTGTTGATAATCTTAAAAGTAAAATTGATAAATTTGAACAAGGTGAGTCTATTGACTATCAGACAAAAGGTGTTGAGTTTAAAGGACAGGATACTAATGAGAATTATTCATATTTTTTAGTTGGTAAAAATGGAACACAAAATCAAGTAACCAAAGATGATTTTATCAAATCCGGTGCTGATAAAAAGATGAGACCAGATAATAAAATCGGAATCACTATTGATAGTAACAATAAGAGAGTGATCGCTAAATTTGAAAACTTCAAAAGTAAGTAGTATATTTATGATTCAAACATTTGAACATAATGATACCGACAGCCGAAGAAGTAATTAAAAGATCTAAGATACATCCAGTTAGGGTAAAAAACATCTATGTTTTTGGAAGCCAAGTTTATGGAACTACGAGTCATCAGTCAGATTGGGACTTTATAATGGTTGCCAATACTCCAAATAGTAACCAGGAAATTCGATCTGGTGATTTCAATATACACGTTATGACTGAATATCAATTTCTTAAAAATTTGAGAGATCATCACTCAAGTAGTGTTGAGGCATTTTTTACTCCAAAAGAATTTAGACTACAGGAATATGTTAAATTTAATTGGACACCAAATATTCCATCTTTAAGACATTCTTTTTCACATATTTCTTCAAACTCTTGGGTTAAAGGTAAAAAGAAGTTAGAACAAGGTGATTATTACATTGGTGTAAAGTCATTATTTCATAGTTTACGTATACCAATGTTTGGTATTCAAATTGCAAAAACTGGAAAAATTTATGACTTTTCGGAAGCTAATTTTATTCACGATAAAATTTTTTCCAAAAATTGGACTTGGAAAGAATTGGATTCTGAATTTAGAGGATTAAGAAATAGTATTCTTAGTGACTTTAGATCTGTTACTAAAAAATAATTACTTTTTAAGTATATCCTTTGCCTTTTTTATCAATTGTTTAAATTTTAAATCTAACATTTCCGAATCTATTTGATAACCTAATGCGTTTACATAATAAATAAAGTTGTTTTTAAGTGACTTAATGTTTGTATCTAAATTAGATAATTTTACCTTACCACTTAATATCCATGATGTGGCTAAGGCTAGTGCCAATGGTGTATTTAAAAAGTTATCAATTCCAACCATTGGATCGAAATCCTCATTAAATTTTTTAATTTTCATTTGTTAGATTATTAATTTTTTTTAAATATGTCTCGGACATTTTTTTTAATAACTCTGGATTAAAATTACTATCATTTAAAAGTGATTCACATGCTTTATATCTTAGAAAGGCACTTTCATCCGTTTTAATCTTATTTGCTGACTTTTCACATTGTTCAATTAGAAGATCTTTATCATTCTTGTATTTATTATACATTGATTTAACCATTGATTTATGTTTATATAAACCAGTTGGTTCTGATTTTATTTGATCTATTGTCTCATCAATTGCTTTCCAATCATTGATTTTAGATTTTAGAGATTCTAATAGTTTAACTTTATCACCGTTAGATTTATCATCTAAAAGTTCCATAAGAGCTTCTAAAAATAATCCTTTACCAACCACTTTCATAGTACCAGCAACATGATATCTTGTTATAGGACCATACATTTGCACCTTTAATAGATTATCCATTAGTTCTAAAACTTTAGATTTAAAAACATCACTCTCTGTGATTTTTATTTCCACTTTTGGTTCCTGTGTGACTTTTTGTCCTGTTGTGTTTGAAAACTTTTTCATAGTGTATATATTAATTAGGAAATACTTTTATGTATATAATTAAAATAAAAAGTCAGATTAAATCTGACTTTTAATTTTTTAGAGTGATTTTCTATATTCTTGAACATCATCTCGAATCTCTTGAGATTTCTTTTTAATCTCTTGCATAAACTTTCTTACTCTTGTAGCGGCAGTTTTATTTCCTTTAACGAAGAATTTTTCAAACTCATCTTTAAGTAAATATTTCTTACCGTCTATTTCAACTTCCTCTGTCAATAACTTCAAAAGTTGATCATACTTGTCAATGTAATCCATGATAAAATATTATTTTTTTAGTATATATTATAAAATAATACACTTCTTATTTTTTAGCGGCTGGTTTTTTTCTAGTTGAAGTTTTTCTTTCTTTCTTTTCTTTTGCTGCCGCAGCTGCTTTCTTCTTCACTTCTTCTCTTTTAGCGATTTCAGGAGCCGCCTTTTCTTTATTTGCGTTCTCAATTTCCTCTTTTAGTTTACTAACTTCTGCTTCTGTAAGATCCATATAATAATATGGATAATTTGATTTAGTCTTGAAGTTTTTCACCTGAACATGCTTCATCTTACCTTTCAAAGATCTGTCGTTGTTATAAGCATACATAGCATCTGTGGCATTTTGCAATGTCATTCCATTTTCTTTGAAGAAATTAATTATTGCGGACTGAGGATAAATTCCTTTATGTGACACATCTCCAACTTTTACAGATGGTTTTTTTGTTAATAGATCTGTTAAAAGATCTACAATAGATTTTTTATCTTTTTTAGCTTCTGCTAAAAACTCGTGAAATTTGAATATCATACCGAAAATTCTTTTTCAGTATATATTAAATATTATTTTGTTTTTTTGGATAAATTTTACCAGAAAATCTTTCCTTCCAAGAAAGTTTTACTGGTTTACTATTTAAGTCGATTTGATTTTTCAAATCGGCGTTCTCAATCTGAAGATTATATTTCTCTTTACTAAGATTATCAGATATTGATTGAAGATCTTTTATAAAAGCCTCCTTCTCTATTTTATAATTTTGAAAGCTACCATATAAGGATTTATAAAAATATCTAAACTTAAAAATTAAATACTTATAATCTTGAGTTCTTAAATTTTCATTTAAGTCAGATGTCATTAAATATTCTAAAATCTCATCATCTTTTAACTCTGTCATTTCAATCCTATTGTTTTTTTACCATTAGAATGTGATCCTTTAAAAACATCTACCAACCTACAATCCTCTTTGATATTTTTGGATTTTCCAATTTCTTTAGAAAGTTCATTTGCCGTATCAACATCAAGTAATCGAAATTCAATTACATCTATTAAATTATTTGAATCGATTAATGTTTCATCTATATCATCATATTCACTATTAAATACTAATAGTACTTGTAAATTAACGTGATCTGATAAAAAACCATCTACTAGTTGCAGTACATTATTTGTAAAGTAGCTCATTTTACCATACATCGGCGAATAGAGAAACTCACAATCATCAACGACCAATAATAGTTTATCAAACTTTTTAATAAAAGACCTAAATTCGGGATTATTTATACTTTGATCGACCATATTATTAGGTATAAATATTGTCATTCTATCAATTTTAGACGCAATGTATTTTGAAATTGTCGTCTTACCAACTCCTCTTTCACCATGAAGTATGCTTACACCTTTATCTTTTTTCTTCATAGATTTTATAAGCTTTTCAGTCTTTTTTAAAGACTTAGAATCATACATCAAATCGATCTCTGTGTCAAAATTAATTTTAATAGGCTCAATATCTAATGCACCATTTACAATTGATAAAGAGTTGATTTTATCAAAAGTTTCATTATCATAATCTAGTATACAATCGGAGACCTCTGTGATAATACCGTTAACTACTTCTTGTTGTGTTTCATCTTTATAAAAGATGCAAACATCATTCACTAAGAATGATTCAGATTGTGAGTTGATTTCTATGTAGGAGATCCACAAATCTTTTTCTAATTGAATTAAGACTTTTTTATTTACTACATAATCATCATCGCTTGGAATAAACTCTGTCACATAGTTACTACTAAGATCCTCACCTTTTATATTTTTCTTAATTATTTCTTCAAAGGTTTGGCCAGCAAATGAATCATGAATAATCACCCTATTTGGACGAGTCTCCATTTGATCAAAAATGATCAGAAAGTCGTTGATGTTTGAGTCTTCTCGGTTAATATTGATATTCATAATTTTTAATTTTTTTATTAATATATAAACAAATGAAACAAGATATAGAATCTTTACTATTGATAAATAGATACTTATCTATCTGTAAGATAAAAGATCCTAATTGTCTAAAAGTTAAACTCATAAGAGGATATTTTAGACACAAGTTATACAAAGTCTTAAATAGGAAGAAAATAAAATATCCTTCTTTTTCTTTTAAATAGCTGGACCGTCTAAATTTATCTGAGGACCTTCTGACGGCATCGTTGGATTAATTTGTGGTAAATTGTCAAACAAACCTTTTTGTTTTTCTTGCTCGATCAACTTCATTATCATTTCTCTTTGAGCCTTTTCAATTTTTCTTTTTTCTTGACTGATTCTCATATTTCTAGCTTGTACCTTTTTCTTATGATCTTTTCTTTGTTTCGTTTTTGGCATAGTTATAAGATTTATTTTGAATTTATAGTTTATTTTATTCAGAGTGTTTTAAATTTAGGGAAATTTGACTCATTTATATATAAAATATGAACGAGTATAATAAATTATTAGACAATATTGACCAACTACAAGAACTTGGATTTAGGAGTGAGTTTGATATTCAACCATATCTTTTATCAGAAGATGAGGTTGCGAAAAAATTACTAATGGCTAAAAATCCAAATATGAAAATCGAGGATGTTGACCTAATCATTGATAGTGAACAAATATCAATAAATAAAATGGAAAAAGAACTCAAAGAACAAGAAGTCACCGACAACTCTGGAGATCGTGGATTATCAGAAGAAGAAAAGGCTCAAAGAAAAGAACAAAGAAAGAGAGAAAGAGAAAGAGAAAAAGAGTTGAGAAAAGAACAAATAAGACAAATGAAACAACTCTTCAAAGATAAAATTGTTGAGTTAAAAGAACAGGCTAAAAATATCTTAAAAGAGATAAAAATGGCCTTCTATAATTTAGTTAGAGAAGTAAAAGCGCTTGTTAAAAAATCTATTACATCAATAGTTCAAACAAGCACATCAATTGGAGCCATTGCGGTTGTAATAGCAGCACCGCCTTGGAATATACCACTTGCTATTTCATATACAATGACAATTGTTGATCTTTTATTAACTTTAATTTCTCAATTAAAAGCGATATTACCATTTACAACAGCTTTTGATAAATTAAAATTTGTTACAAATAGTAAGAACCTTTCAGTTCTTTCTAAAATTATAAATGTTAATTTAGAAATAATTTTGGGACTTTGGTCGAAGCTAACAGGTCTTGATAGGATAATACAATTATTACTTGATAAGATCATACAATTAATTAGTGGAGATAACAAACAAAAAATATTTAGAAAAGCTACTAGGAAATTAAGAAAATTAGGTCATTTTAGAGGTAACAATAGTTCTTATAAAATAGATGGTGTTAGTGTGAGAGCAGATAGTGATGATGATGCTTCAGAAGTAAAAGACTTATTAGATACATTTAAAGTCGATTATGGATCTAAAAAGGTTGTAGACTATAAACAAGATGAATCTTCAAATCAATCTTCACCGGGTGGTCAAGGATCTTCTAATAATCCTGAAGATTTATTAAAAGGTCTTAAAAATGAAGTTGGAAAGGATCAAAATATACAGGTTCCAACCGATGTTGAAGAAAGTTCATTCTATGTGTATGACGTTAGACTACCTAATGGATCTATATTAAGAAATCAAACTGAAGAGGATTTAGAAGAGTTAAAAAGAATCTACACTATTGTTATAGACCAAATACAAGATGTGACACAAAGTCTTTAATACTCTTCTTTATTGTCTTTAGAAATTAGATAGTTAAAATTATCAGGAATCTCATATTTATATTTAGCATTCAATTTACTGCTAAATTCACCGCCTGAGAATCCGACAACTATATTCATATTAATTAAATTATCATCATTTAGATTTAATTTAATTTTGAATTTAAAATTATTATTTTCTTCCTCGGAAGATACCATAAATTTAACATGATAGTCAAATAGAATATCTATATTGTCATAATTTTCTCTAAAGAAATTTCTACCTGGAACTTGAATAAAATTATTACCACTATTTGAGACATAATAAATAGATCTTTCTAAACAATTCATTTTCTCAACAATAGTTTTCATCAATTTCATCTTGATAGTTCCTGATGCTTTTTTAAATCCATCTGGAAGTTTTTCAATCTCATCTTGTTTATCTCTCTTTAGAGACATTGTAAATAGATGCTCGAGTATTCGTGAATTTAAGATTGTTATCTTAGTCTCATACCATTCTTTATTTGCTCTCTCAGTATCTAAGAAGTAGACATCTCTGTTCTTCCAAATTTCATTTAATAAATCTGAAAATTTTAAAATATTTTTTTCAAATTCTTTGATATATTCTCCTAGATATTTAAATCTCGGATCTCTATGTCTAATATCAAAGTATTCAAAATATCCAATAGAATCAATTCTCTTAGTATCTATGAACTTTTCTATATGTGATTGAATGTTTTTATTAGAGTTTTCATAAACGATTCTGATCCACTCTTGAGTCAATTTATCCCATTTTCTAAGATTATCTTCTTTAAATAAATTATCAATATCTTTTGGTATCAAATCATCAGCAAATGTATTAAAACTAGCTGTTTTTTGCGTTGATAAATTCTTATTCAAATAAAAAGAGTATTGACGACCATCTGTTGTTTCTATAACAATATCTTCTTGATAGTCTTCATCTTTATTTGGACCAATCCAGTAAATTTTTGATATTCTATCTTGGTTTAACTTTTCATCTGGTAATAATTTATCAATTATACTTCGAGCTGTTTGTCTAGCACTTACTAATTGTTCCCAATTTTTCTCAATATCAAATTCAACATCATTAAAAATACCATTAATTTTTGAAAGCTCATCATCAGACTCACACTTGTTATTAATAAATTTACCTAAGTGTAGTCTGTTTTTACTTAAAAGTAAGTTTTTTAAATCTGTTAAAAATACGGAAGAATTTTCCGAATATCTTGCTTTCAATCCTCTGTCTAAAATGTTATCCAAAAATTCATTGTTTAAAAGCACCATTGAAGTGCATATTTCAAAAACTAAGTTTTTAGGACTATAATACGATTTTGAACTATTAGATTCGAATAAAAATTGACTTTTTAGAAACTTCATATAAAATTTCTTTTTATTATATATTAAATTGTAATATGTATTTAAATTGTTAAGATATATATATTATGTCAGATAGTTTAAATAATTTTATTCAAAAAGCTGGTCAAAGTGTCTCTGATAAACTATCAAGTGCCGTCTTAGGAAAACCGGTTGATGTTCCGGGTGCTAAAAAACATACCGGTGCATATGTTGGACCTGGCCAAAATGAGGGAGTCACTAGGACATCAGGTGGTGATTTTAGTACCAACCCGAATCCGAGTCCCGGTCAAAGATCACCAGCTGTCTCATTAACTGAGAATGATATTAGATACCCAGCTGGATTTACACCAGTGTCATATTACAAGAATACAAGTGGTGAAATAATAATAAATCCAAGTGGAAATCCTTTAGATATAGAGAAAAAATACAATAGTGCAAAAGATGCCTTAGATAAGTTTTCTGATAATGCAACTTCTGACTTTAAATTTGGTCTGTCTGATGATAGGTATTCCAGTAATTGGCCAGGCGATACGGCACCTTTTAATCTTATATCTGGTAAAAATGATAGAAGTGCATTTGATGGATCGTTTAACGAAAAAAGTTGGACAAGTGATAAGAACAGATGGTGGAGCCTAGGTGAAGGAACACCTTTTGAAAATGAGGATCCTGTTTATTTTGGATTTGAAATGGAAATAGATGCTTTAAACTCACCACTTATTAATGGACAAGCTCGAAGATTTATTGAAAACTTTGTAGGAAGTAATACTGAAATAGGATCAAAGTTAGAGATATTAGACTCTTTCATTTATGAATTATCAAAATATTTCACATTTAATACAACAAATACAACAGATTCACTAGAGAGTATCTATGTAACTAGACTGAATAAAAAACACTATATTAAAAAAGTCGACGGATTAGACAAATTAATAGAAAGAAATGAGGCTAACGCTAATTCATCATTTACTAAATATAAAACAAATGATCTGATTAAAATTCAATTTTATGAAGATACTACTCTCAGTACAGGGACTTTAATTTCATTATATAAACTACTTTATTGGAGCAGATTAAATGGTAAGAATATTATACCTGAAAATCTTTTAAGATTTGATTGTAAATTGGTAGTTTCAGAAGCTAGAAATATAGCAAGAGTCAGAAGAGCATTAGGCCAACCAGAACCAAACTTAGAAGTGATTAAAGAAAATGTTTCACGATATGTTTATAATATTTATGAGTGCCAATTTATTTTTAACAAAATGACACATGCGGCATCAATAGATTTAGGTCAAAGTCCAGCATTTGCAGAAAATATAGAAATTGAGATGACATTTAAGTTTTCTGATATGAAATTTGAGAGATTTGTTTTTGAGGGAAGAAGAGGAAAATACGTTTCACTTTCAAATTCTCTTACAGATCCTCAAAGTTTAAGACCGATTGACGCACCAGATGCTAGAATATCACCAGAAGATGGTATTATACCTATAATGTTAGATCAACAACCTGTGGTATTAGAAATCATTGATGGTTATAATAGGTTCGAAAGACCAAGTGATGGGACATCAACAGAAGATAATCCATCTGATGACATACTTGGCGATGCTAAAGATAATGATTTTAAATCAAGATTTAGAAACGCACTTGGTGATGCTAGCGATAAACTTGTTACAAATCTTAAAAGAGCTGCTTTATCAGAGGCACAAAGACAATTAAACAATCAATTTAGATTACTAAACAATACAATAGATAAAGTTAGAAATTCATTTGGAATTGGTAGAATGTCAACACCTACAAATGTTTACAACAACCCACCAGGTGGACAATTCTTCTTTGATGTTCAAAATTCTTTAAGAAATTTCGCAGGAGATACTTTAAGTGGATTGTTCTTCGGAGGACCACAATAAAATATATAACATCTATGTATGTTGACAGAACAAGAACTTATATTGGTATAGTTGAAGAGAATCAAGATCCTAAAAAATTAGGAAGATGTAGAATAAGAGTTATTGATATATTTGATAATATACCCAAAGATGACATACCTTGGGCATCACCGTGGAAAGACCTCAATGGAAATGAATTCAACACTCCAGATATAGGTAAAATACTAACCGTCATATTTGAATCAGGTAATATCTACAAACCAGAATACATTTATGCGGAACATTTTAATATCAATCTTGAGAATAAATTAAAAAATTTATCAAATGATGATTATTTATCAATGAAATCATTATTTTTTGATCACTCTACTCAGATTTATAGAAATAATTCCGAAGGATTGAGATTAGATCATGAATATACTAACATTAACTTGGATAAAAATGGAAATATATTATTAAACCTAAGAGATAATAAGTCCATAATAACTTTAGGATCAAAAGATTCTGATGAAGAGGCAGTATTAGGAACAACATTTATGGAGTGGTTTGATACATTTGTTGAGAATTTATTAGGGACAAATAGTGGTCCTTATATTGGAAACTTAGGATCACCGGTTATTGCCAATCCAGAATTTTTAAGATGTCTTCAAGATTATCAAAGAAGAAGACAAAAATTTGTTTCTGAGCACGTAAGACTTCCAAAAAATAAAAATATACTGGCTCAAAATAGAGAATATATTGATCAGAAAGGTGATAGTTGGAAATCCACAACCTCTCAAAATGGTCTAACATCAACTACAGGACCTGGATATTCACCATCATCTAAAATAGTAGATGATGATGGTAATGAATCTGATTATAAATCATTATCGGCCGCAAATGTTGATAATCCTGCTGACTTTAAACCTGCTGACTATTCACAAACAGTATCATATGATATACCAACATCATCATTAGATCAAAGTAAGTATAAAAATGGTAAACTACCTGATTCAATACTTGTAAAATCATCTTGGTTAAATGGTAATAAGAAGACTAAATGGATAAAAAGTAATGTTAGTAAAACAAGTGCTGCTAAATTAACATCCGAAGCAGCTAGAGCATTTGATGCCATGTTTGATCTTTATGATTCAACAACATTTGATGGGAAATCCTCGATAACAATAACTGATGGATACCGAACATATGAGGATCAAGTTGCTGTTAAAAATAAATATGGGTCATCAGCTGCAACTCCAGGAACATCAAATCATGGATGGGGACTAGCGGTAGACTTAGCGGGAATTGGAAATCCAATAGGTACAAAATCAACGAGGGCAGCATATAAAGATGCTGTATTTAGAACGCCTACTTACCAATGGTTCTATATAAATGGTCCAAAATTTGGAATATTTAGTCCATTCTCTTTACGTGATGGTGTCTCCTTAGAAGAATGGTGGCATTTTGAGTATCATGGTCAGAAAAAAGCTACTGATGCTAATCCACAGTTTGCAAACTATGCCAAAAGATTTTCACAATCGGATGCTAGTCTTTTAAGATCGAAGGGTATTTCTTTCACTCCGCCAAAAAATATATCTTAAAGATTTACAGATGTTATTTTATAAGGATATTTTCTCTTTATATAAAATTTTTCTCTTTCTTTAAAGTGTTTATATAGTGTATTTTTTGGATTATCAAAAGAAAATACATCTACTAAATCGAATATAATAGCAGTTTTTTTCTCTTCGTGTAACCTTAGAGCTCTACCTATTGATTGAATTATAATTTGTTCTGATTTAAATGAGTCAGCAAATATTACATTAAATATAGCATTTATGGAGACTCCTGTGCTCAGTGTACCAAAACTAGCTATTAGAACCTTAGTCGTTCCTTCCTCTCTTATTTCTTTTCTTTTATCAATTATTTTAGCCATTTTACTTTAATCTTTAATAGTTTCAATTATTGAGTTCAATAAATTAATGTTCTTATTATCTAAGTGTTTTTCCATAATTTTATTGTTAGTATCTCTGTATTTTCTTATTAGATGTGTGCTGAAATTATATTTTCTAACTATATCTTCCATATTTTCAAACACCTCAATTTCACCACTGAATGTTTTTGTAAGAATTGGTCTCTAATGAATTCATAATCTCTCATAATGTATATTAAATTAACATATACTCCAGTTGATTATTTTTTGATTTTTTTGTATTTTTCTATAAATTCATCATCTATATCATCTTCTTGTGTAATGTCTTTAGCTAATTTAAAGTTACCATCACTTAATAAAATATTGAAATTTGATTCAAACTCTAGTTGATAATCACCGAAATTCAAAATAGTATATTCTATTCTTTCAGTGGTTTGTTCCATAAATTTCTTAATTTCCTCTCTTTCTTTATTTCTAACCTCACCATCGATATAAAAGAAATCTTTTCCAGAAACTTCAGACTTCAATTTATTAAATATCTTTTGGCCATATTCTATACTGTGAAAAAGTATTAATGTATTTTTATCACATTTTTCTACAATTTTTTTAATAAAATTTAATCTTTTGTCTGATTCATGTATAAAGCTCTTTTCTAACTCAAGTGCCTCTTTTCCCATACCACCTCTTTTAATCACCTCAAGTCTCTCAGCATAATCTAAATCTTTATGATTCATCATTACAACTTTAATACTCATCGGTGTAATGATCCCCTTCTCTTTTAATTCACTAGCTGTTACCTCAGTTATTTTAGGACCTAAGACTGATTGAATCGTTAATATCTCACAAGAGTCATCAGGTGGAAATGTACCTGATACTCCAAATCTTGAATATGCACTTCCAAATGTTTTGTGCAATATACCTGTTATAGTTTTTGCTTTCGATCCGTGTGCTTCATCACATGCCACCGTATGAAATTGCTGAAAGAATTGTTTTGGCCATTTTTCTAAAGATTGATATGTACCAATATAAATATTTGGATTTTCGGTTCCTGAATATTTTCTTGGCCTATCAGACATCACTTCTTCTATTCTTATATCACAAGCTGTGTAATCTTTATTTTCTAAAACAGAATCAATTTTTTTCTCTCTTATTTCCGCCAAATTGTTTACTCCATGATTATACTCAATTATATTATCATAAAACTGAGTAACAAGTGTAATTGATGGAACTATTAATAAAAATTTAGCATCTGGTTTAATATTTTTAAGAGTATAAAAAATAACAATTGATATAATTAGAGATTTTCCACCAGATGTTGCGACCTCAGCCATGCAAAATCTATTTTTAAGTATTTTGTAGGCAGCATCTATTTGGTGATCATATGGCATAAAAGGTATCCACTCACCTTGTTTATTTTTAACTTTATGATTTTTAAAAAATTCTTTACAAAAATTTTGAACCTTTTCTAAAGTAACGTCTCTATTTATTGGAAAGTCTTCTTTGTTCTCAATAACAAAAGGAACGTCAATTTCCTTACATCCTTTATAACATTCTTTCCAAAGTCCTAAATTAATTCTACCGTTTCTGAAATAGGAATTTTGTCCATTCCAAACACCCATTTTAAAAGCTGGCATATATCTATATCCTTTTACATGGCGTGTTAACCATATATTCATTTGATGATATTCTACTCTACTTGAGTCAGAAACAACTAACTCCTCTGTATTTGGTTCATAACGAAACTTCATTATATGTTATATACGTATAAGTGTTTTAAGTTTTTTAAGGCTTTTTACATAGGGACTTATAACAATTGTATATATATTAAAAAATATTGAAATTTATGGGATTTTTAAAATTTATTAAAAGTTTATTTGGTTCTAAATCAGACACACCATCAGTTCAAGAGGCTAAGGTTGAAGTTATCAAGGTTGAATCACCAGTGGTAGAAGTTACTAAGGTTGAGGAACCTAAGGTTGAGTCAAAACCAGAACAAACTGAACAAAAAAAGACGGCAAAAGAAATAAAAGCTAAAGTTAGAAAGCCTGCTCAACCAAAAGAACAAGCATCTGATAAGCCAAATCCAAAAAGAAGAAGACCTTCTAAACCTAAACAAACTAAACAAGAGCCTAAACAAGGACAATAATAAAAAACCTCTGAATTTCAGAGGTTTTTATTTTATATTATTTTAATCTTTGCTTTATATCTCAATTGATTAGTCTTATACATTTTATGAGCACCTGTATCATTATAATATGGATAGAAATAAAAAGAATTTTCTCTATCATCAAACTCTAATCCTAATATCATCATTCCACCTTCGTTATATTTTTCATAATCAGAATCTACAACGGTGAATTCATAGTATATAATTTCTCTGTGTAAAGACCACCCATAGTTTGTTAGTTTAACATCTATTGAGTTTTTGCCATTCTCATCTGTTATTAAAAATGTATAAACCTTATTCTGTGGTAAAACATTTTTCATTTGGTGTAATTCCAGTAATTTAAATTTTTCAAATCTTAATAATCTCATGATTTATTTATTAAACTACAACTTTGGATTTTCATTATGATATGATATATTATAACAAATAACTCCATCTTTTTTAATTATTCTCGAAAACTCAATAAACTCTTTTATTCTTAAATCTATGTACTCACTCTCAGTGAGATTATCAATATCTGAATATCCATTATTATAATAAAAATCTTTTCTTTTTATACAATAATTGTAAGGCGGGCTCGTTATTATTCCGGATACGAATTTATCTGGAATGTTTTTCATAGTTTCTAAATTTTCTTGATTATAAATTTTATTTATCTGTATCACTATTTTTATTATTTCTTCTTTTATTATTTATTATTTGTTTTATATTAAAATAGTTGTTTATTATATAAGTTTGTAAATTACTCTCATTGAAAATTTGATTTATCATATAATTTGCTTAATCTTATAATCTCTCATTTCTTGAATAAATTTAACTTTCAAATAATCTGAAAGTGTATCATCATCTTTTAACTTTGATAGAATAACATTTAAAAACTGATCAGTCCTTAAATGTGTCTTAAAGTTGTTAATATTTTTACCTGGGCCAAGTGCTCGATTAATAGATGCTAACATCTGTGTGCATTTTTGTACTCCAAATTTTTCACTCGCATCTCTTTCAATTTCCTGATATATTTTTTGAAATGATTCAAATGTTTCTTTATTACCGATAAGTGGTGAAAACTCTATACCATTACACTCATGTAGTTTTACCCAAAATTTAGACCCTGTATAATCTAAATTTAGAGGCATTTCTTCTTTTTCAGCTTTATTTTTTGGTTTTGGTATTGTAAAAGTTATTGAACTATATTGTGACAGACCTTTTCTAATATAAACTCTGTCAACTTTTACAACCAATCCTTTAGGTAAATCAACAACTTGATTCTTATCGGTACTCGATATTTTACCAAGTTGTTTTAACTTATTAAAAAGATCTCTATTTCTATATTCTGAAAATAATGTAAATGTCCAATCTTGCTCAAGTTTTAAAAGAGTTCCTATATCTGGTGTAAAAAATATCATATTATTTCTTTCTTTTTGTTATTATTTGATCTATCATTCCATAATCTTTAGCGATTTTAGCACTCATCCAATAATCTCTATCTCCATCTTTATAGACTTTATCATATTTTTGACTAGTCTTTTCAGAAATTATTTCATATAGTTCTTTTTTAAGATCATTTATTTCACGTGCCTCAATTTCCATATCAGATGCCTGTCCCCATCCACCATAACCAAGTGGTTGGTGTATCATAGTTCTACTTCTTTTTAACGCCCTTCTTTTACCAGGTGTTCCAGAACAAAGTATTACAGCTGCCATTGATGCTGCTAATCCTGTATTCACGGTTTCAATATCATTGCTGATATATTCCATTACATCTAAAAGTCCTAATCCACTATAAACAGATCCACCTGGTGAATCTATATAGATAGATATTTCATCATCTGAAATACTTTCAAGATAAAGTAACTGAGCTTTTATTAGGTTACAAACACCCGTTTCTAAATCAGTATTTAGAAAAATAATTCTTTCATTTAATAATTTAGAAAATACATCAAACATAGATGTTGAGAATCCATCATCGAAAAACTGACTGGCTTTTTTACCAGTTTTCTTAAAATAGTCTTCAAAATAAATACTATTTACATTTAAATGACCAGTTGCGTATTTTTTAAAATCCATATATCGATTTTTTTATTATTATACTGAGTATAGAGTTTTAAGTTGTATTATAGAGTAATATATACGGAAACACTTGATACTACTATGAAAAAGCTTATACTGATGTTGTTAATCTTTTTAAGTAGCGTTTCTTACTCTCAAAGAATTAGCTACCAAATTTCTCCTACTTATTTTTATGGATCATCTGTTATTATTGATGATCAGACTTCATTTACTAATCTAAGAAATGAATCTAAAATATTTAATAGATCCACGTCTGTGGGTGCGTCGATAATAATATTATCTAGAAATAGATATAGATATTATCAATCTAGACAATTTGGAGTAAAATTATCTGTTCTGAAGTCAAGATCTTCACAAACTATTGTTTATGATCCAACATTAAATTTAAATGATATAAAAGTCGTTAATAATGTTTATAATTTTATAGAAATTCCTATTTTATTCACACAATCATCGACTAATCATCAAGTTGTAATTTATGAGATTGGCCCAGTTTATTCATTTTTAATAAATGATCGAAGTTCCAATGTAGGAGCTATGGCTAAATTAGGCATTAACAATCACATATCTGATAGACTCTCATATTCTTTTCTATTTTCATCAAATAACACTTTTCTAAGATCTAAATTCAGAACATCAAATGGATTCGAATTAAATCTAATATATAGAATAAGTGGTAAGTAAAATATCACTTAAAATAAATAATATATACAAAAAAATAGTTAAATAATATGAAAACTACAATTGAAGTAAACGGTTATGAAATCGTTATAGAAGAGACTGATGGAATGGTTTCTGTTAGTGCAATGAAAGATGATGAGATCGTTGAAGAGTTCCAACTTGAATCTGATTCCGAATCTTTTGAAGGTGATGATGATATGGACATGGACTCAGAGGTTAAAGACTTTGATGACTTTGAAGGTGATGATGATGACTCATTTGAAGGTGAAGAAGAAGAAGATTTTGAGCATGAAATGGGTGATGATGATGATGATGAGTCAGAAGAAGAATCGGATGAAGAAGAATCAGAAGGAAAATTAGAATCTTTCCAATCATTTTTGAAAAAAAGAAAATAATTATATTTTTAATTTCTGAAAACTGGGTATAGTATATGAATATTTTAAAATACGATAGATTCTCTATTAGAGAAGGAAAAAATAGTAGACTGGAATTATCCTATTATAGTTTTGACTGGGATGACAATATCTTACATATGCCAACTACTATACTTATGGATAAAAAATTTGGTAATGATTGGCAACCTGTTGAGGTATCAACATCCGAATTTGCTGTTGTTCGAAATGATAAAGTAAATTATAGATTGAGGAATGATAATCCGGTAGAAGCATTCTCAGGATTCAGAGATACTGGACCAAAAGGCAAGGACGCCTTTTTACAAGATGTAAAAAAAGCTTTATCAAATAGCGAAACTGGACCATCTTGGAATAAGTTTATGACTTGTTTAAAGGAAGGTGCTATATTTTCTATTATCACTGCCAGAGGACATGAGCCTGAAACAATCAGAGGATCTGTTGAATACATAATTGATAATGTATTGTCGGATGATGATCAACATTTACTGTATAATAATTGCTTAAAACATGCTTATCTATTTGGAATTGATACTAATTTTGATAGAATACCTAAAGGACCAATATCAAAGACTGAACTTGTTAAAACATATTTAGATCATTGTGATTTTTATGGAGTTAGTTCAGATACTTTTAAACGTGAATTTGGTGAGGCGTCTGCTTCAAATCCTGAGCATGCGAAAGAATTAGCATTAAATAAATTCATAGAAAAGTGTAATAATTTTGGAAAAAGAGTTGGTGCTAAATCAGTATCAGTTGGTTTCTCAGATGATGATCCTAAAAATGTTGAGCATGTAAGAGTTATGTTTAAAGAGAAGTCAGCACTAGCACATGATTTTGGTCATGAATTAAAACTATCTCTTTACAAAACAACCGATAGAACTAAAAAAGGAGGCGAATCCACTAAATTTAGACAAGGTGAAGAAGTCTCTGAGTCTACACATACTACACAAGCACCAGGAATGGCAAGCTCAGTGATGTCATTTACACAATATAATAATATGGCTAGTAGACTTTTTCCAGGTAATACTAAGGATAATGATCCAGTTGCTAACACACATAGACTTGCGACAGATTTTATATCTAAACAATCAAAAGAATGGACAAAGGGTGTAAAAAAAGCCTCTCGAAAGAGGAAAAAAATAAAATCTAAATTATGAAATTTTTGAAGAGATTTGAATCACATGAATCAGGTATGTCAAGAGAAGAAATGTGTGACATGCTATGTAATTGTGGATACACAATGGAAGAACTCGAAGGTTGTCCAGACCATGAATTGACAGATATGTGTAAAAACCTAAACTCTGAAAGTACAGAAGGAACTTATGAGGCTAAAGGTGAGAAATGGATTCAAGATGCTATAAAAAGACCTGGTTCACTTCGTAAGAAAATGAAAAAGGGTGAAGGTGATAAAATAACTACCGATGAAATTAAAAGTGAACTATCTAAATTAAAGAAAAAAGATAAAGATAAATCTAAGCCTGGTGTTAAAGGACTTGGTAAAAAAGATCTACAGAAGTTTCGTCAATTACAATTGGCTAAAACACTTAAAGGATTAAAAGAACACCAAGAAAATGAAAATTATATGTTCTTTGCTAACATAGAGAATATTCATAGAATGTGTGAAGAGATATTAGCAATGGATAAAAATTCTATTGATAAAGTATTATCCGATGGACACGGATGGGCAACTGATCATATCGCAACATCAAAAGACGATGTTGAAGAGGTTTATAACTTCCTAAAGACACATTCTCATGAATCAGAAGAGTTAATTGGTGGCACTAATGCTTCTTATCCAAGACCTAAAATGGGCACTATGGATTCAGATTTTATAAAAACATATAAAGACTATAAAGGTTTTTCAGATGAGCAATAATTAAAAAACCCACTCAAATGAGTGGGTTTTTTAATTTACATTTGTAAATATTTGTTGTATTTTCTATTTAATCCTTTTATTGGAGTTGAGTATAACCAATTTAAAAAATTCTTGATATTATCTTTACCTCCTATATAAATAACAGAGTATTTGCCATTTTTTTGAATTTTTTTCTTTATCATATATTTGATGTTTAATCTATCAAGTATATTTTCAATAAAAGACCAGTCTTGGTCATAAGTTCCACAAAAATAAACCTGACTCTGTTTCGGATTTGAATATAGACAACCATCACCATCAAACCATCCTAATAAGAAACTTTTTGTTATTTCTGAGTTTATATCATTCGTAATGAAAGTTGGAGAATTTATACTTTTTGTTCTATATCCAAAATTTTGGAACACTTTTCTAATATTATAATCATGACACTTTAATGCCATTTGTTCTTTTCTATTCTTTCTTTTACGAATTGATATATCCCATTCGCCCAAAGATTCGAAAATTGGTAAAATTACTTCAAAATCATCCCTAACCATTTCGATTGAAAGTGAGATATCATTCAAATATCCATCAGCCCAAAAAAGTCCCATTATGTACCCAACTTCAATATTTTTAATGTTTTCAAAAATTGAATAATTTGGATAATTATACTTACGTTTTTTAACCGCATATGATTCTCTTTTACGTTCTTTTGAAACTTTCAATTTCAAATTTATAGCCTTTGTATAAAGTTGTTCTGGTGTAATTCTCACACCAAATAGGACACTGATATCATCAATTACATCATTACTCTTATTTTCATAATTTTCGATTAGGTAGGTTTTCAACTCTTTTGTCCATTTCATAACTTATGTTTTTTCTTGTATATATAAATTATGAATAAGTCCCTAATTAAATTATCTACAATCGAATAAACTGATTGATATTTAAACCGAGAAACTCACAGTTGTTATGGTAAAATCTATAAGTATTATGAAAGTGTCCATACACAAAGCTCTTCATTTTATTGCCTTTCATAACCTCAGTTACTAACTTAGTCATATTGGCTCTCTCATTGGTCAAATCACCTAAAAGTAAATCATCATTCATCGCGTAACTATACACAAGATTATTGAATGTCAGTGGTTCAACAAAATCTGGTGCGGTATGACATATCATTCTTTCAATATCTCTAAGATCCTTGACAAAATCAAAATCAAATTTAACCACTTCATCTTCCCAGTATTTACCTCCACGCATTTTGTTATAATTTCGATCAATACTAACTGCACCACCTACGAAAAGTATATTCTCTAAGTCAATATTCAACACGGTATAATCTGGCACAAAGAATATATTTGTTAATTGATTTTTATATTCGACCTTTTTATTAGGATCAAACCACTCAGGATCGTCGTGATTACCTCGAATAATAAACAAATCACTTTCATGATCATCCAACTCTTTATTGAGTGTAAGTAGTTTTTTTATTTCGATATCTACATTGTTATATCCGATGCTAAAATCACCAACTTGGATATAACAAATGTTTTTACGATCATTCATATCAAAGTCAGTCTTTCTAAGATGATTTAGAATCACACTCCACTCTCCATGGATATCACCCAGAAGCCATTTTTCTCTATATGTGACGTAATTTTTCATAAAACAAAAATACTTAGTATTTTTAATATATACAAATATGTTGAAAAGTTTTTTTGAATACGTTTTCGAAAACATAGATTCTAAATATGTTACAATTTATTTTTCTAAGAGATTACAAAATTTCCTGTATGGTATAGAGAAATCATCTACTGATCCACATATTGTTAGATTAGTTAATTCCATTCGAATGGTGGATGGATCCAATCAAATGGCATCTGATATTACTCTTATTGATCTAACAGAAAAGAATGATATGTTATCATTTATACAAGCGAATAGAGTTAGAAGAAAGTATAGTGAACCAGATACTCTACCAAAAATTGATAACTTTGACAATTTTGAAGAGTGGTTAGGATATATCGCCAAAGACACATCACACAAACTCTGGAAGGAACAAAGAGGTGAAGTTAGTGTTGGTAAATTTACTAGAAAAATATTCAAAGATAATGGTTATACCTTAACTGACTCAATTATTGAAAAATTTGTTAATACTTTTAAAGCCAATTTTGATTTTGAAAGAAATTTAGACCAGAAGATGCAATTAGTTTCTGGCGAGGATATAAGAAAATGGTATTTAGAAGATAATTATCAATTTAGAAAGGGTCAACTTGGTAGTTCTTGTATGAGATATAAAAAATGTCAAGGTTATTTAGATATTTATGTTGATAACCCAGAGTCATGTAATTTATTAATTATGTATTCAGATTTAAATAAATCAAAAATATCAGGAAGAGCTATTATTTGGAAAGTAAGTGATAAATTAACAATAATGGATAGAATCTATACTATAAATGATTATGACATTCAAGTTTTTAAAAAATATGCTGAGGAGAAAGGATGGGAAACGGTTGATAAGATTAGATCTACGGTCAAAATACCTCTTAAAAAGTCCAATTTTAGTCAATATCCATATGTTGATAACTTCTTCATTTTAAATTACATCGAAGGATATCTAACTGATGAAGAGGAACGATGGCCAGAAGAAGGATTTTATAAACTACAAAATACGGATGGTGGTTATAGATCAGATGATGGTGTTTGGTCTGAATATCACGGAACTTATTTAAATCGAGAAGATGCTGTTTGGTGTGAAGGTTCGAGTGATTGGGTCTATGAATCAGAAGCGATATATCTTGATTATTTATACAGATGGGCGACACCAAATGAAGACACCGTTTATTCTGAATATGAGGGTGAGTCTTTTTACTCTGATGATGTGGTGAGATCAGAGGTGATGGATGATTACCTAAGATCTGATAGATTTGTACCTTTTATTACAAATTGGCACGAAGATGAAGATTATATACCAAAAGAGTTAGAGTCTATACTAATTGAGGTAGAATTCGAGAATAGTAAAATTAAGACGTTACCAAAATGTGTAGTACTAGATCCTACCACTGGTAAATATCATTTTAGAGATGAAATGATAGATGGTAAATATATTCAAAATGTTATTGTAGATAAATTAAAATATTTAGAAGTAGATACTAATAAAATTAAAGACTACTTGATACAAACAGATATTGAGATATCAGAAGATAAGTTTAGTAATGTTTTAAGTTTAGAACAAACTTATCTACCGTTCAGATTTAGAATTGATAAGGCGGTAAAGGTGATAATAAAGTATATAATATACGCTTATCCTAATAAGGATAATCAAAGAGAAGGTATGCCAATTTTACCACAAGAAAGAGGACTAAATACGAGTGATAGACATAGAAGGTTTGCAAACATGATTTTAAACTTTGACGCAGATTTTAAAGTGGATTTACTTAATAGTCTTTCTTTAGAAGAAAGAGGATATTGTGTAGAATACATTAACTCTCTCAATAACGATAGTTTTCTTGGTTTAACCCGCATAGTCTCATACTTTATAAATGATGTATTGAAAGATCCCGAAATTTATAAAATGTGGTACAAGTGGAAAAATACTTAACTATTGTCAAGAATCTCATTTAGTTTTTCATCACGAATATGCTGTATAGTATCATTCGATCCAGTAATCCACTTCATTTTAAATTCATCACATATCTTTTTACCATCATCAACTGATGAAATTTCTTTGGCGTGTTTTTTTTATTGATTCATATGATACCTCTATAGAGTAACTATGCCACTCTGAAGTTAATCTTAAATTAGAATTTGGCTGTTTCTTATAAGATATCAAATAGTATTTCCAATTTCCATTTCCGGAACTACTTGTTGTAAAGATCCCATATACTCCAACATTGACTTCATCACCCATTGACTTCATATTGTCAACCTTTGTTGTGTATAATATTCTACCGTATTTGTTCATAAGTAAAAATTTTTTATAAATATACAATTTTTTTTATAAATACAAACAATTGTACTAATTATCATATCATGATATATGGATAGAGTTTATGTAAAATCTATAATTCAAAATATTTTAAATAAGCAATTTTCTTCTACTCAAAGGAGAAAATTAATGTGTTATCAAGATCGTATCAATTTCTGTTGCCCATATTGTGGGGACGGAAAATCAGATTATAAAAAGAGAGGTAACTTATATTATAATAAGTTATTCTTTATTTGCTTCAATTGTGATAAAAAAACTTCTTTTGATAAAGTAGCAAAAGACTTTAATGAGGTAATTGATCCTCAGAAAAAACTTGAAATTATAGAATATCTTGATTCAGTTGTTGATTATTCAGACTACGACACTGATTTTGCCGATTTCAATTTAGATGATCTTTTCAGTATTAAAGATCTTGAAGAACTTTTCAATGTTAAGAACACAACTCCGATTTTTGACTTCAAACCAATAGATGAGAAAAGTGGTGTATTCAAATATCTAATTGGTCGCGGCATACCAAAAGAGCTACATCGTGACATTTATCAAGCCAAATATTCAAAAGGAGATGAAGGATTTGAACACGTAATTATATTCTTAAACAGAAGAGGTGATAAAGTACTTGGACTTCAAGTTAGAAATCTAAAAGAAGGTCGAAGAAGATTCTTTGTTATCTATAACTGGGAATCTATTTATAAATGGTTTAATGGTGACGATTCTGATATAGATATACAGAAGAGTATAATCTATAACAAGTTATCATATTTTTTCAATATATTGAATGTAAACTTTGAAAATACTATAACAATATTTGAAGGATATTTAGACTCACTTTTTTATCCAAATTCGATTGGTATTGTTGGTGTAAATACCGATTTATTTTTTTTGGAAAATAATAATTTAGAACTTCAATATTTTTTTGATAATGACACTGCGGGTTTCTTAAAGTCCGAAGAGAAAATAAAAAAAGGTGGTCGAATTTTCCTATGGAAGAAATTATTTGAAGATATTGTATCTAAGAAAAGGGGAAGTGATCCGTATCAACTTCTTCACAGGATATCCAAGGTTAAGGATTTAAATAAACTCAATGAGATTGTACCAAATGCGTATAAAAAACTAAATTTAAATGAGTTTTTTTCACAAGATCTATATGATTTAAAATTTTTACCAAAAAGAGTTAAGCGAAGAATTGTATCTGATAAAGACTATCTAAAAGAGTTTAAAAACCATGACTTTTAAATATATGAAGTCTTGTTTTTTAAAGATATGCAACTTTTACAAAAATGATCTAATCCATCCTTGTTTCTTTTATTATTCGAAAATTCATTCAAATCCTTAATAATATTGCACTTATTACAACTTTTCATACTCTATATATTAGGATGTGTCCTCCACCTCTATATATATGGAACTCTGGTATTTTTATATTTTGAATTTTTAATTCTAAGGTATTGTTTAAATTCCATGTTCCCACGCTCGTTATTACAATCGAAGCATACTACGACAAGGTTAATTTGTGCATTATTACCTCCCTCTGAAATTGGTATTATATGATCTGTTGTGGCATTAGAATCATTTAACTTCTTTTCACAATAGATACATCTTGCGTTTTTATTTTCTTTTAAAAACTCTTTTGCAAATCCAGATGTTCTTCTTTTAACATTTTTCCCATTCCATTTAAGACCAATCACAACTATATTTTCAAGAAATTTATACTTCTTTCTATAAATAGCACATGGAACGTAATTTTTATTTCTCCATACAAAAAATCTAATCAACCAGAACCATTTGTTCCAAGTGTCTCTATCAACAGATATAAAATGATGATCTTTAGATTTTCTAATAAACTTGATAACTTCTACTATATTCATTATTTAATAAGTTATCTTCCTCTCTTTAGTATATATAAAAAAACACACCTACATCGTAGGTGTGTTTATTACTTATTATTCTTTTATTATTTTTATTTAGTTAAATAATCAACAACTTCATCAACGGTTTCAAATTTCATTTTATCAACATGAAATGCTTCAGTCTCAGAAAAATAGTTTATTTTTTTACCATTATAATCAATTGAGTTATTAACAACTTTAGATCCTAATCTATCTGCCAATTCTTTCATAAGAAGTGTTCCTTTATATTCATAACCTTCTTCTTCACCCATTTCTTCATCATCCATATGATTTCCAATGTATGCTTCTTCATCAGAGTCTAATAGATCGTCTTCACTATTTAAAACTTCATCATCCATATCCATATCATTATCTACTTCATCCATCTCTGGTGTTAGTATTTCTTCCTCTTGATCCTTCATAGGTTGAAGATCTTCGTTAACATAATCGTTATATCTTTTTAATTTCATAATTAAAATATATTTTTTGTATATATTATTCTATAGATTTGTATTTTCCTCAATTTCTTGAATAACATAATCTATAAATGCGTCTAGTTCATATTCAAGTCCATTACAAAATTCAAAAATATCATATCCATCTTTACTATAAAAATCTGGACCAATTGCGCCATTTTCAAATTTTACAATTTTACCTTCTAATATACCTTCAACTTTCCTACCATCTTCCCAATCTAAATCCGGAACATAAAATGTACCTACAAAGTGTTGTTCATCTCCATAGTCTTCCCATTCTTTGAATTCAAATTTGAAGTATCCGTTATCATCTTCAAATACCTGTTCATTTTCAATCAATTTTATTTCATCATGAACTTCTTTTTCAGTATTTGTACTCCAAGATTGAAGGAATTTATTCTCAAAGTCAGTCAGTGACGACTTACCATATTTAGATATTTTATCTAAAATATCATCCAATCTCTCTTGTTCAGAATAGGACTCGTATCTCATTAAATGTTTCATAAAATATATATAATTTTTTTATGATAACTTTTTCACATTCCTCTGTATTGGTTGATATTCTTGAGTTATAGTGAATTTCTTTATCAATATTTCCATCAATTCTTTTTCTAAACCTTTAGATTGATACAATAAAATATAGTTATTATCAATATCCTCAATTATCTCTTCAAAATCAACTGCATTAATTCCAAAAATACTTGAGATTTTTTGATCTCTCTCGAATTTCCTTCTTTCTAATTCAATATCATCTATAAAAACAACCATGAATCCGTCTTTACCACATTTAGAATGTGATAGTATTTGATCGATATCAAATCCTGACCAGAATTTAACATCATAATTTTCACACTTTATCTCATTTAAAAAAGTCATCATCATCTAATAAGTCATCTAATTTATTATCTCTAATTTCACTTTTTATTAATTCATCAATTTTAAATTTAAAATCTTTACTATTTTCATATTGAAATTTGAAATCATTAAAAGAACTTTCTGATATCATCATCAATTTTTTAGCACCATTAGACATCTTTCTACTTTCTATGTAAATCAGATAATAATTATATAATTCATGCTTCTTAAACATGAATTATATATTGTTTATATACCTATTTCTTTCAATTTGAGTTCTCTGTTTAAAATAGTAAATAATCTATTTAAGAACCAAGTTTCGCCAAATTTAGAATCGTTATTAAATAATTTTTTATGAATTTCACTTGCTTCTTTTAAAGAGCTAATGGAATATAATCTATCTGTATTGATATTAATATCCTTTCCATTTTCATATGATGGAATACTTTCTAACCATAGGAAATCGTCTTCTAAAACATAAACTGAGTGTGTATTGAATATTTTATCACTTACGGTTTTTAGTTCAAATTTATCTAAAACTATACATTCTCTATCCTGGTATTTAAAAAAGTGATTCCATGATTGTTCTAAAGGTGATATATGTTGACCTGGAATATTTGCCTTTCCTTCTTTCCATCTATAATATGATTCTAAAAAAGACTCTTTATCAAAATAATATATTCTTAAACTTAACTTTTCCATGTATTTTATATCCTTTTTATATTTTGTAACTAAAACCCACCGAATATATCTAATACTATTGTATTTTGATAAAATGTAAATGTTTTTATTTGGATATATTTTCGGTTTTACCTATCAAAAGGTAATAGATGGGAGAGTGTTTAAAATCCGTTGAATATGTCTAAAATAACACTCAATCTTTTTGTGATCTCAGGCATTCCAAGTGGTTCAATGATCGAATTAATTGGAGATAAGATTGACTTCAGAAATTGTTCGTCATAGTCTATTTCTGGTGCAAATTCGATAGGATATGAACCTCTGATGAACGCGAACATATCGTTAATCTTTTTATTTTTACAATAATAGTATTTAATTTTAGTACCGGATTTTATAAACTCATATTTAGATTGCAATCCTTTATTTTGATGTAGTAGATAGTTATAATATGCCGCAGATTTTACAGCAAAGTGAGCACCACTGACAAATTCTAACTTTGTTTTATCCTCTAAAACTTTAGAATCATAATTTGAACAAGATGATTGCATACAAATGTCATCAACATCTGCTAATTCAAATTCTTTTCTAAGATTTTTAACTAATTTCAAAAGCTCTTTAATGTTGAAATCATCTGGATGTGCAAATAAATACTTAACAATCTCAGCAATTTTTTCACGAGCAAAAGATGGTGTCGAAGATCTAACAAGTTCAACTCCTTTAGGAAAGATATATGTCAATCTATCATATGGAATACCATCTTCATATACAATATGTTGAATATATTTCTTTTTAGCAAGGTTAATTATTGATTCTGAAACTCTTTCAAGTTCAAAGTCCTCTCTGTTTTTAACACCGTAACTTCCGGCATATTCTTCTAAACAATTATTAAAATAATAACCATATCTAAAAGCGTCAATTCCGTGAATAAAATCCAACTCATTATCCCAATTCCATCTTATTTCAATTCCTTTAATTAAAGATTGAAAATCTTCCGAATTAAATGTTCTATTTTTCACGAAATATCCATCAATTACTAATATTGATGGTTTATTCGATTTTAAAAATTCTTTTAAGTCGTCTATACTTCTGAAGTAACCAAGACAATTACTATTATTAGTTTTAGTTTCTTTTCTATATTCTAAAAACACGAATGTATCTGATATATTGTCAATTTGTTTGACCACTAAATCTCTCCATTCACAATGCTTAATAGCTGGTTCAAAAGAAACAAATAGTGAATCAGTATCAGCATAAATACTAACTTGTTCTTCTTTTTTAGATATTTGTGTTACATTTTTTATACCTAATCTAGAATGTAATTCGTAATCGATATGCCATTGATTGTACCAATATCTTTCATTAACAGCATCCATTGTTTTTGTAAGGTCTCGACCTTGTGCCGTTATGCTCGATGCGACATTTGGGTTAAACAGTATAAAATACTGTGTTGCGAATGCCCCTTAATTTTGCCCCACCTTTTTCAAGGTGGGGCTAAGCATAAGAGCCATTAAGAATGAGCTTTAGCTTTATTACCCCCTCCGATTTCTCAGAGGGGGTTAAAAAAGAGCGAGCTGAAGGGCATTGTAGTAGTCAATTTCCCTTTTCAACTCGCTAGCTTTATTTCTTAATGACTCAATTTTATTTAATTTTTCTTCTTTAGTCATATTCATTATATCAATCTATATAAAAAAGTTTAATCACAGCACAGGATTATAATTTGAGACTGATTCAAAGTATTTCATACTTTATATATTAATCATCAACAGAGAAATCTTGCTCAAATGAGATCATTAGGTGACTTTCACTATCTTTTGTCAGAACAAAAGTGTCAAATACATAGAAGTTTATATAATCATCTTTGTCACTAATAGACGGTAAGAATGTTTTATTAAACATTAAGTGTCTATCTGTAATATCAACTTCATCTACTTCATATTCCCAGACGGATGTTTCGGACAGAATAACTTTTTTACTATCAATATTAAGATGAATTATTTTACCATCAGAATTTATACTTGATAATTTTTTAATATCTTGAAATTCTGAGTTTGATATTTTAAAAGACCATTTTGAATTTTTTAGATCTATTCTTTTAGCCAAAACGGATTTTGATATATCTCTTATTTCGGATTGTTCACCTGCTTGAATAGCAACTTTAAGTTTTCCATTTTTTATCTGAACGAATCTTGCATTGTCAGCATCTTCGTCATCACCTTTTCTGTAATCGATAGAAACCGCTATTTTATCAGATGTTTTTATAAAACTAAGATTTTTAACAAATCTTTTAGACCCAGAGATAACTAAATCGAGTGTATTTTCAATATCTTCTTTAAAGTCAAAGAAATCATTTGTTTCAACTAAATAGCTTTTAAATGCTAATAGTATAGTCTCACCAACAATGGAATACATTAGAATATTTTCAGAGTCAATTTTTAACTTGATAGTATCACTAATCTTCGCGAGATCTTCAAGTTTGGTAAGAAGTTCTGAGAACTTATCTTGTTTTATAGTTCCGTTAAGTTTTGACATAGATTAAATGGTCTTTAATATTTAATATATAACTTAAAATTTGTTTTGTTTAATGGAACATTTGAGTAGATTTAATCAGTTTGTAATTTTAGAATCGAAGTGGAGTTCTTCTTTAAAGGAAGAACAGATTATAGATTTAAAATTGAGTAAATTTCCTTCTTTTTAAAAAAAATTATAATATATGAAATATTTAAAATTATTTGAAAATTTTGAATCAAAGTCAGAACTATTAGGAATAAAAGTCATTGATGCTGATTATTTAGATAGAGGTGGCGTATTTGTTTTGTACACACCAACTAGAGATATTACCTTTGGATGTTCGGGTGGTGCCTACTTATCTATTGATGGAGATTTGTCAAAAATAAGAGATACTTCAATCACTGATATTAAAGATAATTTTTATGAAATAGAATTAGAATTTTCTAATGGTGAAATAATTATATTATCTGATGAAACCGGTGGTGAGGGTATAGAATATGAGATAGTTGAAAATGAAGATGATTTCAGTGATGAAGATTCAAATGATGAAGATGATTTCAGTGATGAAGATTCAAATATAGATTTGTCCATTGAATTGGAAAATAAGTTAAGAACTTTACCGGATGATTCCGAATTAACAATAGATGATTTCTTAGAAGAATTCGGAGTTAGCCCAGAACATATGACCGGATTTGCCTGGGCATCTATTTTAAAGAACGCTGAAAAATATAAAGAAATGTCAGATACAGAGTTCAGACAGACTTATGATGAATATTTAAAAAGTAAATAAGATCAGATGATGGAAGAGAAATATGGTCAATTTAATAATGATTAAATATATATATAACTTTAGGAAATAATTGACTTTAATATTCACATGAATACTATTAAAACATATGAGGGATTCTTTGATGTTTTTAAAAAGTCACAAAATCCCGAAATTATCATTAACCATTTTGTAGATGATTTAAAAAAATCAATTGGAGATAACTACATTCAAAAAAGAGGTAATAAAGTTACCTATAGAGTTGATATATTCACAACTGGCTTTCGATTTAATACAAGCTTTGTACAAGATGTGATCAATGTTGAATTAGATAAAAATAAAAATATATCATGTAAGATTTCTATTTCACGTGAACACAATTTTAATACAAGAATACAAGAACGAAAAAATATTGGTTATGAAGAAACCACTTTCAATATAAATCCTGTTGATAAAATTCCAAATATAATTGATCAAATAAAATCTGAAATTAATAAGATTCATGAAAAGATTAAAAATGGTACCAAAGATGAATCTGAAAATATAATCAATAATATTAAGAATAAAGAGAAAATAAAACAAGAAAGACATGAGAATTATTTAAAAAAATTACTTAAAATTAAAGAAGAAAAAGAAAAATATATTCAAAAACTACTGAAAGACTTTGATGTAGAAAATGTAGAGTCAATTGCTTTAGATCTTAAAGATGATTTCAACGAAGTTATCTTCGAAACAATAGAAGTAGATAATAAAATATATTATCAAATATCAGGTGATATTCACTCCACATCAAAAGATTCATATAATCTTGGAATAGAAGCTAGAATATCTTGTAATGAATTTATCAAAAGATATAAGTCTGAATATGGTGATGATTATAAAATAGAAGTAAATTTACATCATAATAAATTCTATATCCGATTTGAACTTGGTGAGTATCCAAAACATCTTGTATCTAAAATTCATGATCGAGGAAGTGAATATAGTTAAGTCTAACTCCTCTCCATGTGAATTTAAATATTAATTTTCCCAGATCGATATAAATTGTAATAAAGATTTATATATAGTTAATGGTCTATATTAAAAAGTTTGAGAGTTTTCAAGATTCATCTATATTACTCATTGTTGAGTCACAAAGTCAATATGATGAGTTTGAAGAACCTTCAATCACAACCACAAGGTCAAGTACAAAGTCAAGGACAATTTGAAGAAGAAGAAGATGAAGAATAATTACCTATACATTACTATAAAAAACAAATATAAAAAATGAAGAATATAAAAACATTCGAAAATTTTCAATCCGACTCTACCCTAATTATAGTTGATGTTTCTAAAAGCTTTAGAAAATTCTTTACAGAAATGTATCTTCATGATTTACAGGAATATTGCAAATCATTCAATAATGTTCATCAAATATTTGATAATCATGTAGATGGTACAAATGTGGATAAAGATTATTTATATGATGAAAATCCAAAAATACCAGTAAATGGTGATTTGTATACCTTTGAAAATCAACGATTGTTGATTGAAAAGAGATATACTTATGATGTAGATGTTACATTTTTTAAGAAAATATTAGATGAAAAAACATATAATATAATTAAAGATAAAGAAGATAAAAACCTATTAAAAATAGGTGAATATTTTCCAACAAAATATGGAACAATTATTGTTTATATAAAAAATAATCACAATTGGTTTCATGTTGGTATAAAATTATACAATTTTTTGAAATCGTTGAGTGGAAAAGAGGTTACTATGGTTGGTGGTTCTGGACCAGAATGTTATACAGATATTCTAGTTACTGCTAGATCATTAGGTGTTATGGTTAAGGAAAATTATAAGTTTATTTATTCCGCTACACATTGCCCAATTCCAATATAGTGTTTTTTAATATATCTGTTTGTATAAGAACATAATGGTTGTAAGTTTGTAAATTTACATAAATCTAATAATTCTTCTTCTGTTTCGGATGAATCAGTTATTTCTTCCGGATTAATATTATTGATGAATCCATAATACACACTTGAGTTGAAAATTATACTCATATTTTTAATATATACTATATGATTTTCAAATTTATAGATTTTATAAATGAAGTTAAAAGTTCAAAGTTAAACTTTTTCAAAAATCCAGAAGTTTCTAATTTATTCACGTCTTCCATTGAAATAGAAATGGAAACTTTAGACAAAGAAGGAATTGATGAAGAGTATACCGATGAATATGTTTCAGATATTATTAGTAAAATAAGAAATTCTGTTACTAAAGAGTTAAATAGAATTTCTAATTTTGAAATGACTGATGATATATCTGAATTTATCGATGATATTTTATATGAGATAGAGTCTGAATATTATGATTATGATTATATAGACAAAATTTTAAATGAAAGAAAATACGGTGTTAAGAATTATAGAAAGCTAATTGTTCAAATTATAAGACCACAAGTATTAACTTATTTTTTTAGTGATAATTATGAATATTTAGAAGGTAAATTTAGAGAAAATCTACCAAATTTCTATCAAAAATATAAAGATATTATAAAGTTTGAACTGGATAATACACTAGATAGAGGAATTGAAATATCTAATAAAAAATATTTCAATGATATTAACAATTTAATTGAAATGATTGAAGACTTCTACAATGATTTTAATAATCAGAACTATTGGATTCTTAATGATAAAACAGGAATTCACATAAATATCGGACCTAAGGATAAATCTAATTTCAATATTATTAAAGGCTTACTATTTTTAAGTGATATGGGAGATGATCCATTTATATTTAAGAATATGGAATGGCGCAAAAACTCAAAATTCTGTGGATCCTTGTTATCGAGTTTAGTTACTGACAAGTCAACTATTTCAAAATGTGATGGTTTAGAGATAAATCAAATTGAAGAAATTTTAAATAAAAGATTAAATGAATTAATTACAGAAATAGGATATAAAAATTTTGGAGTTAATATCGTTCCGATAAAGAAATTTAATTATATTGAGTATAGATATCCTGGTGGAACAATTGATAAAGATACTTTAATTAATAAAGTATTATATTTTACATATGTGACATATCAAATGTGTCACTCTGATTTTGAAAGAAAAGAATATATTAAAAAGTTATATAAATTCATTGATAAGTATAAATGAACTACACATTAGCTAAAGACATTAGCTCCTTCACAGAAGCTAAAGACTTCTGTGTGTTTTCTTTGACTGAACATATAAAAAAACCCACTTTAAAGTGGGTTTTTTATTATTGAGCTTTTTCTTCAATTTGTTCTTGTTGTTCTACTTGTTGATCAGTATCATCTAAAGTAAGTGCCCATTTAGATATTTCTTCTGTAAGATTCTTACCAGTTGTGTCGTAATAGTTAATAACTTTTGATAAGTCTCCAATTCTAATTAGAATTTTAGAAAAAGTGTAAGATTCTTTACTTAGTCCTTTTACTTTGTAATTTTGAATTAAATGATAGATGTAAGTTATTTCAGTCGCTGTTGCTTGAAAACACTTAATTTCTTTATCATTTTGATACTTAGTCCCACTCATTCCACCTAGTAGCTCAGTCAACTCAATTGCGATGAATACGGTATTAACATCATACTCAAGTTTCTTGATTAGAATGTCTGTCAATAGAGTATATTGACTTCTATCTAAGTAGAAATTAAATTTTGTATCTCTTAAAGATTGTTGATAAGATTTCCAAAGATTTTGTGCATGACCATAGTCTAAATCTTTTTGTTCTTCTTTTTTACCAATACCATTAGTTGTACTAAGGTAATTGTTAATTTGCTCGATATTGTTATCGAGAATAGACTCAGCGATAAAATCTAAAAGTCTATATTGAGTTTCTTCATACAAGAAGGAAATCTCTGGTTTTACGGTGTTTACTTCTACTTTATTTGTCATAATATTATTTATATTTTAAATGTCATAGTTGATGTATCAAACAATGAATCAAGTGTTTGAAGTTTATCAGTAGCAGTTGCTAAAACTTCAATCCATTTATCATGTTCTGCTAACAAGTCTGAATGTTCTCCTATTGCAGCGAGGCTACTTGAGAAGTAAAGACCTAAGTTTGCCTTAGCTTCTTCTATTTGTGCTTCATATCTCTTTCTTAGAGCATAGAAGTATTGCATTGCGATTCTATTTTCCATAATTTTTAAGCTATAAATTCTTCTTTTCCGTCTTTTACTTGTTGTTGATATAATTCTTCAACTTGATTTGCTTTAGCCACTTTATCAACACCATATTTAGTAATTAGTGATGAAAAAGTTGTTAAATCTGGTTTAATCATTTTGATTTTTCCAGATTGTGTATCGATAGAAATTTTATCGATTTCTTGTTCAATTAGAATTGTAATTGATTCATCGTCAAATACAGACATTAAATCCTCATTAACAGAAACTAATAATTCTTTATCCATTAAAAATGAAAATTGATCTGATAATTTAGATATTTTCATTAATGTTTTTTGACTTTCACATCCTATAAATTGAAATTTAATAGCTAATGGAAAGCTTTTCTTATTAAATACCTTAAAGAAGGTATCTTGTGTATCTTGAGATACTTCGTAAAATTTACTCATATTAAAGTGTTTTTATATTATAAAAAAATTGATTGAAATGTTTAACGTAGAATTAAATATAATACTAAGCTAATTAGTAAAATACCAACTGAAATCGGTAGCACTCTGAACATCATCGTATTGTTATATTCTACTGAGTTCATTGGTTTGAATCCTAATACTACCAAGTATGAATATTTATCAACCTTTTTGATAGGATCATAAAAGTCATACAACTCATTAAGACCTATTTGATTTAGATAGATTGATAATCTATTTATATATTCACGTATATATGACATTGAAATTGTATCAATATCAGATTTTCTTAAATTAAAAGGTTCTCCAAATAGATCCTCTGGCACGTTTACCACCGTATACATCCTATTTGCTCTATCAATACGAATATTAAAGTCGCCTCCAAGGTTAACTTTATTCTTTTTAAGAATTCGTTTGTAAGAGTTATACAATTGTATTTTTTTAAAAAAATTCATATTAATTATATTTAGTTTTTAATATTTGTTTTTTTAAATTCAACATCTATTTTAGAATAATCAACTGAATAAATACCATTCTTATCAACTAATAATGCTGAATCAAATTTACCTATTAATTCCTGTGCTATAACACCTTGATAAACCGTGTTAGGATCAAATTTATAGGTGAATGCGTATATGTTAATACCAAGATTTGAAACTCCTAACTTTTTAACAATATTTTTCAATCTCATATCTGATCGAGCTGTTAGATTTGTAGTATTTCCACCTATATTAACATCATCTTTTATCTTTACAAGATAAGCTTTTAGAGTTCCTCTTGATCCAACAACTGATGATATATCAGCTAATAAAGCATTCATAGTATCCATTTTTTGAGATATTTTTTGTAACTCTAAATTCTTAGGTTGTTCTTTTACAGGTTGAGTTACTCCAGTAGTTATACCACCTTGTTCTAATTGTTTTTTCTTTCCTTCAAATTCTTTAACTAGTTGTGCAAATACTCCTGATCTTTCTTCAAGTTTTGACATCATTTTGTCAAATTGTTCAGGATCCATAAGTGATAGTAGAATCACATTACTTGATAGACTATTTATTGTTGAAAGTTTATCATTATCGATTTCTTTTATTGAATCACTAAACGATTTTAAAGATCTGGAAAGCTTATCAAATGAAACTGCTAACTTTTCAATATTAGAAACTGCGGAAACAATAGGATTACCAAATCCGAATTGTGACATAATACTATCACCAATTGATGAGAAACTTAGTAAAGATACTATGTTACTAAATTTTTGAAGTGATAATACGGTTCCTTCTACCCAGGCAACGGTTGGAAACTTAGCAAAGTCACCAGATTTAAATCGACCATCAACATATAACATAAGATCGACAATTTTACCCAGCTGTGATTTTTTATCATCTTCTGATGATCCAAAAATAGTCTCAAATAGATTTCCAAACACACCTTTAAAAGGTATATCCATGAATCCTGCTATTGATTTTGGAACAGATTTAGACCATTCTAAACTAGGATATTTATTATATGATCCCTTTTCTAAAATTGATGAGATTTCACTTATAGTTCTTGCAATACTTCTTGATTTCCATAGTCCAAGATTTAATGAAACAAGTCCGAATTTCTTATCAACTAATATCGCAATCTCACCAATTCTTAATATTGAAGTTGATGTCTTGTCGATCCATTTTTTTTCTGGCCATTTCCTATAATTTCCCTTTGAAAGTGTTTGATCGATCCATAAAATAGATCTTGATATCATTTTAATCTTTTCAATACCTGAAAGTAATTTAGGCCATCCGAATTTTTTATCTGAATCAATAGACAATTGACCATATTGTTTAATGACATTTTCGGTCTTCATTAACCAATTTTTTTCTGGCCATTTCCTGTAATTTCCCTTTGAAAGTGTTTGATCGATCCATAAAATAGATCTTGATATCATTTTAATCTTTTCAATACCTGAAAGTAATTTAGGCCATCCGAATTTTTTATCTGAATCAATAGACAATTGACCATATTGTTTAATGACATTTTCGGTCTTCATTAACCAATTTTTTTCTGGCCATTTGTTATATTTTCCAATTGGAATTTTCTTATCTATCCATAATATAAATTCGGTTATTATTTTAGCTTTTAAAATACCGTCTTTATAAGTTGATAAAGAACTTTTATTTACAGTTAAAATTACATTTCTGAACTTATTGAAAGTATTTTCAATACCTTTTATCCATCTTTCAGATGGATATTTTTGAAACTTAGCTCTCTCGAATGAATTTGATAAGGTAGTTATTGTTTTAGCTACTAAAAATATCTTAGCAGTATCAGTAATATTAACTCTTTTAAATCTATTAATTAGGTTAAATACTATATTAAATCCTTTTTCAACTCCTTGAATAAATTTATCACTTATTGTATTACTATAATTACCGTAAGATAATTCAATAGATATACCTTTTATATGAGATGCTATTGTCCATATCTTTCCAAGATCATCAACATCTACATCTTCTGTGATTTTGTATAATCCTACAAATTTTTCAATACCTAATGATACACTTTCAAAATATTCTTTCTTTATATCTGAACTATATACTCCATCTTTAAGAATCTTTGATGTTTCGACTATTGAATTTGCGATACCAATTATTGCCTCATTCAAATCTTCAACATCTGATCCAAACCATCCACTATTATTATTTAAATACTCAAATACTGGTGCAAATGCTGTTATTGCCCTTCCAACACCATCAGACCATTCTACACTTGGCGCGTTTTCTTTATTAAATAACCCTCTTGTTCCACTAAACCTTAAAGCAGAAGATATAATTCCACTTGTTATGGTGTTAATCGCATTTTTAAAGTCATCTACACTAACTCCACTTTTCCACCATCCACTGTTTTTAACAAGTATTTCATATATAGGGGTAAATGCACCAAGAGCTCTACTCACACCATCAGCCCAAGCGACTGGTGGACCATTTTCAAATGATGTCTTGGCACCTCTGAAATAACTAGCAGAATCTACTATACCCTGTGATATTGTTCTTATAGCTTTTGAAAAGTCATCTGGTGAAACACCGCTTGAAAACCATCCGGAGTTTTCTAATAATATTTTATAAATAGGCCAGAACGCGCCTAATGCCATAGATATACCTGATGACCACTTAGAAGTTGGTCCACCTGTGTATCTACCTTTAGCTAATATTCTATCGACATCAACAATTGATTGTGCTATTTTTAGAGTTGATTCTATACCAGAGTCGATTGGATTCTTAACAAGTCCAAATGATAGTGTAGATGCAATACCACCAACTGAGTCAATAGCTCCCAAAGTAACCACTGCTGTTGAAAATTTCAACAAAGCGTCACCAACTGATGAAACCCACTCTTTTGGTGGAAATTTATCATATTTTCCAGTAGAAATTATTTTATCAGTATCTACTATATTTTCAGCGATCTTCAATGTTGCTGCGAGTCCAGCCGCTATCGCTATTGCTCCCAGTCCTAATGTACCGACTATTAATCCTCCAAGTGTCACAGCAGCTAGTCCAAATCCTATCATAGATGCACCAACTCCTGTTATCCATTTTAGACCTGGAAATTTACTAAATGTACCCATTGAGATAATTTTATCAACTAATACGATTGTTCCGGCTATGGCGAGTATTGACGCAAGACCAGCTAAAATAGCAAGTGCACCAACCCCACTAATCGCAATTGTTCCAAGTACATCGGCTACTAATCCAAATCCAACAACGCTCGCACCAACTCCTAATATCCATTTTAAACTAGGGTATTTATCATATGTACCTAGAGACACTATTAATGATGTCAACATTATCGTTGTCGCTATTGCTAAAATGGCAATTCCACCTTTAACTATATCTGTTAGTCCTATATTTAACTTTTTCAATGCCCATAAGGTTCCAGCTATAGCAATCGTAGTCACACCGAGTGCTATTGAGAATCCAACAAATTTAAATATCTGAGCAGCACCTGGTAAAGTAGACTTACTTATTATAAATCCAGCCAATGCTACCGTAGTTGTCATAGTCAACACAACAAATGAACCAAATAAAACATCTTTAGTTTTTAAATTTTTAGTCCATTTAACTATCAATCCTGCTGTAAAGGCAAATCCAACAAACAAGGCAGATATTGCTAGTGATGTTAAGAATTGTAGTATTCCTATTGGTCTTACTTGATATAAAAAATTAGATGATAATAAAATTGAAAGTGATAAAGCTGTGAATACTATCGGCATCATCAGTGCTGCAGTTACTGCCTCAGCCGGTTTAATTCTTCTAAACGCGGGCATCATCTTTGTAATTCCAAAAGATAAAACGACAAATACCGCGGATATTGCTATCGATGTTATCGCTTGTAATAATCCTATTGGTTTTACTTGTGATAATAAGTACGAAGACATCATAATAGATGCTGATAATGCCACAAATAAAATAGGCATTAAAGTTGCTGCCGCTATTGCCGTAACTGGATCGACTTTTCTAAAAGCTGATATTATTTTACCTATTCCGAAAGATATTACCGTGAAAACACCTGCGATAACAATTGATGTTATGGCTTGTAATAATCCAACTGGTTTAACTGCGGATAATACAAATGATGCCAACATTATAGACACTGATACTGCTAGTAGTACAACTGGTAACATTCTGGCAGCCAAAAAGGCCGAAACTGGATTTATTCTACCAAATGCTGATATTAATTTACCAAGACCCATTGATATTACAGCAAATACGCCCGCAATCATTATTGATGAGAATGCCTGAAGTAATCCTATTGGTTTTACATTTGCTATAAAATAAGATGAGCCCATTATCGCAGCCGATACAGCGACTAATACCACTGGTAAGAATAATGATGCTTTTAATGCAGTAATCATATTTATTCTGGAAAATGCGTTAATCATTTTACCTAAACTTGGACCCATTAATGCGAATACACCAGCAATCATAATTGCTGATATTCCTTGTAGTAATCCTATTGGTTTAACTTTACTTAGAATATATGATGATAATGTTATCGCAGTTGAGAAGGCAACTATTGAGAATATAATATTAGGAATATCTTTTCTATCAAGTTTTGCGGTTCTTATCTTTCTACCTTTTTCATCAGTTACTTCACCTCCTGTAAATATTGAAGAGATTTTTGAGAAAGATATTGCTATCAACGGAAGTGCCAGTGCGATTCCCAATACTGATAAAAAATCTATTTTACCAACTATTTTAAGAGCTAATCCTATAGCCACAACTCCTACTGCTATCATCATTATAGTTGATACACCATCTTTAACTTTCTTAGTATCTATTCCGCCTAAAAAAGATTTAGATTTTTCATCCGATGTCTTTTTGTCTTCCTTCTTAACTTCTTTTGCAGTCTCTACATTTGTCTGTCCTTTAGAAACCTTTTCCGATGTTTTTTCTTTTTTATCTTCTTTTTTAGATTCTTTTGCGGTTTCCACATTTGTCTGTCCTTTAGAAACCTTTTCCGATTTTTCTTTTTTATCTTCCTTCTTAACCTCTTTTGCAGTTTCTACATTTGTCTGTCCTTTAGAAACTTTTTCAACTGGTTTTTCTTTTTTATCTTCCTTCTTAACCTCTTTTGCAGTTTCTACATTTGTCTGTCCTTTAGAAACTTTTTCTACTGGTTTTTCTTTTTTATCTTCCTTTTTTAACATTTTAAGGATGGTATCTTGTTGATTTAATATTTTCTGAGTATCTCTCTTTATATCTTTTATTCCGATACTTATTTGCCTTAATTGTTTTGAAAAATCTCCAGCTTTTAATGCGTTACCAGTTGCTGACTTCGCATCTTTCTTTTGAAGTATTTCAGCCATTGTTAAAATAGCTTCTGATAGATTGTTAAGACCGGCTAATAACTCTTTATCCATTAAATAACTTTAATTTACAAAGTATATATAAATCATGAGTTTATTTCTTAATATATAATTCAATAAAACTAAAAAACGTTATGAGAATTATGAAATTCCGTAAGTTCATATCATCACTTGGATTGTCCGAATCTCTCAAAGAGATCGAACTAAATAAGATTTTGGATAAAATTTCCAAAAAGATCAATTTAAGTAGTAGAGAAAAGGACTTTTTAGGTAAATATGATGAGATACAGGATAGTGATCTTAAAGATTTTAGAATGCTTTCAAGACAACACACTTTTGAGGCAGTATCCGATCTTTTAAAAAAAGATAAAAAGATTATCTGCAATCTAATTGATAGAGATGGACATATTGGTATTCAAATAGTATCTATCTATAACGACTTTGAAAATGAGGTATGTGTCATGGAGTTAAAAAATGGTGAGAAGGTCACTTTAAAAGATAATTTCCTATATAACATATTATATAATCTTCAAACTGATAGATATTCATTAGAAGCAGAGGATGAATTTTTTGAAAAAATACCAATCGAAAATGAAGATTAAAAATTATAAAAGTTTTTTAGAAGCTATTTCCGGTACCGAATTAGTTGGTAAGCATATGGGTCCAAATTATCCTGAACAAGATAATTCACCAATGAAGAAACTTGGTATTACAGATGTTTTATATTCTGATATCTATGGAAGAATGGTAACTTATGATGAGTATCAAGAACTATACAATCAATATAAAAAAAATTTAGGCACTGAAATACTATTAGATTTCACACCAGAAAATTTAGATAGAGTACTTTCTTATCTTGAAAAAATAAAGAAAAATGAATCATTTGTAAGTTGGGAAGATGCCGAAATGATTGAAGATATATTTAGGTCATTAATATCTGAAGGTGAATTTAAAATTGTTTATACAAAAAAAGCAAATCCACTGCATTATGGTATCAAAATTACCAAAGATATTACAAAAACTGATGATCTTTTCTTCCACTACAAGGATATTAAGGACGAAGTTTGTCACTTTGTTTCTTATTTAGAAGGAAGATATTACAATACCTTTATTGAGAAAAGATGGGATGACGGATTGTATGGAATAAATCCACAAGAATATACCGGAAAATACTCGATATTATCAAGTGTAGAAGTTATTTACAAAGATTAATTTTGTTTTAAATAGGTTTATTTCAACTTATATGAATAAATATCTTGAGATTGTGCCATGAAATATTCCAAATATCATCAATCTGATCGAATCTCCGAATAAGATTGTAATAATGAGATTCGCAGAATTGATTTTTAATCTCATCGTATTTTTTCCGTTTTTCAAAAGCTTTTTCAAACAAGATTTAAAAAATCTGATTGAAATAGAATATCCAGAAAAATTCGAAAGTACTTGGTGGCAAATAACAATTCTTATTAAATATAATGACTAACACTGATGAGATAACTATTTAATACACCATCTATACATCCAATCTGGTCATATCTAATACGTATTAAATTGATGTAATTATCTTCACAATAATCCTCTTTTATTTTGTCATTTATTTTTAATTGTTCATATGCCTTCAATCCACCGAATAATTCTACTGGTTGAAAATGTTGTTTCCCATCAAATTCTATACAGGTTCTTTTACTTGGTATGTAGAAATCAAATGGTAACTCAAAAACATTTCGGCAATTATGAAATTTCTTTTGTCTCTCATAATTTATGTTATGTTTATTTAAAAATGTGACAATTTCTTTTTCACCCCTCGACTCATTGCAATTTGGACATCCATTTCCTTGTAAGTGTGAAAGCGGTCTTTGTTCAAAATCACCGTGTATCGGACAAGTTATTATAACTTTAATCTGATTTTTAATATACTCAGTCTTATCATATGAAAATTTAAAATCATGAACCAGATTTGCCTCATTTATGAATTTTTTTGTCGTTTTCCTAACAGATAATACTATTTTTTCTGGACATCTTCCAGCAAGATGATCACTTGGTTTCTGAAGAAAATAAATTCCCTGATATCCAATCATAACTGCTGTTTTTCCGTTTTTTATTTTGACTTGACTGTAATCATATTTATCACCAAATATTTTTTTCGCCTTTCTTATAAAATTTTCCTTAGTCAATATTTTTTCTGGTGAAAGACCTCGAAGATGACTTATCGCAACCTGCTCCAAGACTACACCACTGCACAAAATTTTTACCTTTTTTAAAGCCCCTCGATATTCAACTAATGAATAATCATATTTATCTCCCCAAACTTTTCTCGCCTCTTCGATAAATTCCTGAGTTGTTTTACGAAGTGTATTCTTTTCTGGACATCTTCCTAAATAAATATGTTTATCAACTCTTTGTTTATAAAAACATCCAGAATAGTAAATATCAATTACATCGGTACTTAATACCTTTTCTGATAAATTTGGATAATCGTATTTATATCCATGTTTATTTCTTGCTCTTTCTAAGAATTCTTCTTTTGTCATATTATATGTATTAAAAAACTATTACCACCTTTTAATTTATCTTTTGGAAAATTTGATAAATAATAAAAGGTGGTAATAATAATTTTATATATAATAAAAAATTATATATTTTATGGCAAAACAAACAGGCAAAGAGGTCAAGAAATTTGAATTTAGTAAGGTTGGATCAATATTAGATAATATTGCAAAAACTATTCCAGTTCAAATAAAAAAAGAAGTAGTAGAGAAGGTTTTTATTACAACTGGTGTTTATTTATTGGATGCTGCTTTATCGGGAAAATTATTAGGAGGTGGTGTTTCTACAAATCGTATAACAGCTTTTGCTGGAGAATCGGGTGCAGGAAAATCATTCTTATGTTACTCTTGTGCCAAACATGCACAAAGAGCTGGATATTCTGTTATTTACATTGATACAGAACAAGCAATTGATTTAGAAGATTTACCTAAATTTGGAATTGATAATTCACTGGATAAATTTAGATTAATCACATCTAACAAAGTTGAAGATGTAAATATGCTTTTGACTAAACTATTAGATGACTTAAAAGAACAAAAAATAGCAGGATATGAACTACCAAAATTAATGATTATCTTAGACTCATTAGGTCAAATGGCTTCTAATAAAGAAAAAGAGGATTTACTTGCTGGTAATATTAAACAAGACATGACAAAAGCAAAAGCATTAGGTTCTATGTTCAGAAGTATTAATACAGACCTAGGTTATTTAGAAATACCAATGATTGTAGCAAACCATACTTATATGACACTTGATATGTTTAGCGTCGAGAAACTTAAAGGAGGCAATGGTCTATTATATTCAGCATCTGTAATCGGAATGATGTCGAAATCGAAATTAAAGACCGGTGAAGAGGATGATATGGATTTGGGTTCTAGTGGTATTTCAGTTTTATTCAAAACTATGAAAAATCGTATGGCTAAACCTAAAAAAATCAGATTCGATATATCTTTTGCACATGGTATGAATCCATATACAGGATTGGATGCATTCTGTCGTCCAGAATATTTTGATAAAATTGGAATTGCACAAGGTAAAATGGAAGTTGATAAAAAAACAGGAGAAATGACATTTACCCCTGGTGGTAATAGATGGTATATAAATCATCTAAATAAATCTGTTACAACTAAACAGTTATTTACACAAGAAATATTTACACAAGAAGTTCTTGAAAAAATGGCACCAATTGTTAATGATTATTTCAGATTTAAATCATTAGATGAGATTGAGCAAGTTGAAAAAGAGTTTAATGACATAATTAGCGAAGAAGAAGTTGATATTCCAGATGCTGATAATTTTGATGCTGGTGATTTCTTCAATTAAAAAATAAAACCCAATCAAATGATTGGGTTTTTTATATAATTAATTTTTATCTATATTTCACCACACCTCCAATATTATTCAATCTTGGCACTGAAACATTTGGTTTTCCAACGGTTGTGACATTAATTGATGTTATTTGATCAGGATATTTAGTAAAATAATCGATTAATATTTGTTCTTTTTCTTCTGTAGTCAGATTTTCATCAATATTGAAAAATTGAATCAATCTAAATAGATTTGATTGAACAAATTCCTTTGCATTCATTTTATTCTTTTGGTTATATAATCTCCAATCTTCTAAATGTCTCATTTAGATTATTTAATTTGTTCTGGGAAGTATTGATTCAAAACATCTTTAGTGGTTTCTTGATCATAGAAATATAGATCATTACCCATTAGAGTTATTTTAGATTGTGATATCAGATTAGAAAGAACTGGATCATCTGTAATCATTTGAACTTCACTATCGGATAAGATTATCGATGAAACACCTTCTGCATTTGGTTCTGGTGGATTACTTGATTCACTGATAAAGTCTAAATATTTTTTTATCATTTTTAAGAATAGTTTTCTTATATATTAAAATATTTTTTATTTTAAATAAAGTTTAAATATCCCTATTGATGTGTATCCGAATTACCTACTTGGTAGTAATAATTGTCATATTTATCCTTTATAGCACCTTTTGGTAAATACTTCTCAAGTAAGTTTGAGAAAAGTTGCTTATTCAAAAAATAATTACTATATTTGAAATATGAATATTTGGTTTACATCTGACACACATTTCTCACACGTTAACATAGCGGGTCCAAAAGTTTCAAAATGGAATTCAGGATATCGAATATTTGATTCAGTTCATGAGATGAATAAAAATATTACCGAGACTTTTAACAAATATGTAAAAGAAAATGATATACTTTATCATTTAGGTGATTTTTGCTTTGGCGGTCATAACAAAACACCGATTTACCGTAATTCACTTTCGTGTAGAAACATACACATTCTAAGAGGAAATCATGATGATCATATAGATTTATATAAAGATTCATTTACATCTATAAAAGATGTAGATTTAATTAAACATGGTAGAAATAAATTCTTTTTATCTCATTACTCACATAGAGTTTGGAATGGATCACATAAAGGTGTAATTCATTTATATGGTCATTCACATGGTAGTATAGAAGACCTTAATAAGAGTATGGATGTCGGTATTGATGTAGCTTATAAAAAGTTTGGAGAATTTCGACCTTTCCATATAAACGAAATTTTAGATATTATGTCTAAAAAGATAATCGAAAAAGTTGACCATCATGAATAAAGGACTTAGAATAGTAATGGGTGAGTTTGTACTTTTATATTTAATGTACCTCCAAAAATGGAACAAATCAGCATCACTTTCATCAGTTGTTGAAAGCGTAGAGCGTAGAATTGATAATCTATCACAAGAAGAAATAAATGACTTAGTTAATATAGCAGTTTTTGAGCATTCAGATACTCAGGAAATGATAGATAAACTAAGAAATAAAGATGTTCTAATGACCTTAGAAGATTTTTATTGTAAAGCAGTCACTTTACAAAGAGAAGAAAAATTAGAATATTTATTATCAATTTAAATATATTAGTTTATATCATGATGTTACATGAATTGGTTAATTATTGATAATCCCGATGAAGTTTTCTCCTTCATCTGGATTATAGTTTCCCCTTTTACAACCTAATATAGAAGCGATTACGTTTTTTATTTTATCAAAA
>ERZ724522.29-NODE-29-length-72807-cov-7.685988_pt1 | contig 72807 bp, 110 predicted proteins | sample MGYA00376055_ERZ724522 | MGnify/ENA primary metagenome ERZ724522 (study PRJEB28724, sample SAMN07190884) | wastewater metagenome | isolation source: effluent of sewage treatment plant in Hong Hong | place: Hong Kong | collected 2016-03-17 ... | reverse complement strand
CTTGTCGGCATCCGCACAAGCCGCCTCAATTTCGGCAGCATGCTGCACGATCCATCGCCATGCGGCGCGACCCGCCGTCAGCGCCCACTGCTTCTTACCCTCATCCTGAGTGGGGGGATGCACAGTGATGTTACGGCTTCCTTGCGACCGCCGCACGGGAGCGAGCTTGCTTCCCGTTTGGGGTTTCTGGTGGAGGGACTGCTGCGCCAGCATGACGGCCGCAGTGTACTCGCCAAGCAGCGGGAGCAGCGGGACGAGATCGGCAATCGTCTCGCCGATGCGGCGCGTCGACAGATGCGCCACAAGCGACACAAGGTCAACGCGCCCCGCCGTCAGCGCGGCGGACAATTCAACGGCGGACAGGCTGGACAGGTCAAGAGCGGACATAGGTAATCTCCAAGAACGGGGAACGGGGAACGGGGAACCGGAGTGAATCACTCTGCGGAATCGATCAGGCCGACCATTTCCAGTCGATCGGCAATCGTGCGGGGGGAACGTGTCGCAATGTCCCGGATGATGCGCATCGTCGCATCAGCGGGGGCATGCTGCGCAGCATGGGCGACAGCCAGCAGCAGCGACAGCCTGGACTGGTCGGCGAGCTTGCGACGATCTGCAGCAGTCCGGCCAACATCGCTGGACAGCACGATCAGCCCGGCTCGGGACAGCAGATGAGCAGCTGTGGTTAGATCGCGCTGGATGGCATGGTCGGATTGCAGCGCGGCGAGGCGTTCATTGACGCAAGACGACATGGGGGAACCTCCAATTGTGGGAATGGTCGACACCTACGCGGCCGACAGGTGACGGGACAGAATGCGACACATACGACCATCGCAGCGAGTCAGGACGGCATCGTCGATGCACGCGGCCAGCATGCGCCGGCAGCATTTCCGGCGGACGGTCGATCGACCGTACAACGCCTCAGAAACCTCGCCAACCGTCAAGCCGATGGCATCGGCGAGAGTCTCAATGCTGCTGATGTCGCACACATGGGGGACGGGGGGGGCGGAAACGAATCGCATAGCAGAACCTCCAGCTTGGGGACCGATCCGGGAAGGAATCGGAATTGCCATCGACCATCACAAGCGACGATCGACCGTCCAAACGATTCGAGTCCAGAATCAGATAGTCAAACTGTTCACTATCAAATCGAAGCCACGAAATCGACGCCAAACCCTTACCATCAAATGACTTGAAAAAATCTTTCGCCGCTGCTTGGACACTTGGTTTCTCCACCTCGAAAATCGACGGCAAACCCTTGCAATCAAACGAGATCGGCAAATCTTGCGGTTTTCGCCTGTAGGTGGACAGTAGCCTATAGCTCGCCATGCGGTACGCTCGCAGCGTCCCCAGTCCCCCCAGTAGCAGCGTAGAACCCATCGAAGTGATACGCTATGTCGTTGGTGCGATGGGAGTTGTGACGATCATCCGAGAGGCGGACAGGGGAGATGATCGCATGCCGTGAGATTTCACGAAATTGGCACGATACTTGCTGCGGCCGGGCTTGTGCGCTGTAAGGGTTTGCGTCGCTTGGCGTTGCGTAACAGGGGTCGGCGACCCCACGCTGGTTGGCTGCAAATGTCACGTACCCACCGTGGAATTTTTCAATTTTCGAGATTCCTGGGTTGTTTGTCGTGGATTTCGCTGTGGGTTGTGGATGTTTTCTTGAGGGGATGCTTGAGTGGGTGATCTTGGTGCGTACTCCCCCCTATAAGGAACCACGTTTTAGGGGAAACGCACGTCACCTCGGTTATTACGCGAGGCCCACACAACCCGATCCTGTAGAGAGAAGCTGCTGAGCCTGTGTTGGTTGCCTGGCTGTTGGATCGAGGGGCCGGGCGATCTCTGTGGCTGTGGTGCAGCTTACCGGGGCGCGTGTCGTGGCGAGAGCACTCTTCTCGGCCTTTTTCAACTGGGGCTGAGGGTGGGTTGTTCGCCGTACCGTTGGACACGTCCCGTACGGATTCTTGACGGAGGTGTAACGCCGAACCTTCGTCGATGCCCGAGCTTAGCGGGCTGTGCTTTCGCCTTGGCCGCGGACCCGTCGAGCACTGGGGATGGGAATCAGTCCCTGTCGGTCTGGCGATTGCCAGTGGCCCGTTCCTGAACGGCGTATCCGGAGTGTTGTCCGCTCGGGAGAGATGATCCGAGTGGTCCGTGGGGTTCAGGACGGATGAGAGACTGGCAAACGTACGGAGTAAATGTCAAGGCTGTTTTTTGGTTTGCTTGGGGATGACGGCGTAGTTGGCGGGAGTGACTTGCTGCAGGGAGAGTTCTTTCTGGTGGGCCTTGTAGCACTGGAAGCACTTGGGGTGGTTGCTGCGGATGATGGTTTTGGCGAGGAGTTGTTTCCCGCAGTGGTGGCAGATTTGGATGCGGTGTCGGACTTTATTTTTGGGGTTGGCGAGGAATCTGGCGAATGGGAGGAAGCGTTCGCGGGCTTGGTCTCGTGAGAGGCCGAGATGCTGGAGGGTGGCGGGAACGTTGTGGATGGGGGTCTTGGTTGCTTCGAGGAAGCGGTGGGCTTCTTTGTGGTGGGCTTCGCAGAGGGGGATGAGTTCTGCGGGGTTCTCGTCGCACACGTTGTCGTACCGCCAGTGGTGAAGCTGGACGATGGGTGAGTTGCAGGCGAGGCAGACTCGTGTGAGTTGAGACTGGTGATACCATCCCTGCATTTCTCTCCAGGCTGGAGATGCGAGGTATTCGTCGTAGCTGGCGTACCCAAAGAGCTTGAGTCGGCGGAAGAAGTTGTCGTAGGACTCCTGCTCAGGGGTTTTGCGTTTCTGCTTGGCGGCTTTCTCTTTCTTCTTCCGCTTGAAGCCGCCGAGGCGGGGGATTTTCCCGGAGTTGATGGCTGCGCGGATTTGGCTGGTTCGGTGAATGACCCTGGCCATGCTTGGTTTATCCTTGTGATTCCGGGATGCCGATTCCGGCGAAGGTGGTGGCGGTGCTTGGGTTGAAGAGGTTTTCGATCATCTGGATTTGTGATTCTGGCCTTTGCCCGCCGCCGAAGTGTTCCCAGTAGTCGTAATCTGGCTGGAGCGTTTCAGGCCAGTTGTGGTGCGGATGTTTTTCGTAAGCGAACTGCGTGGGTGTGTTGAGCCTGCTCTTGTCGATCGGCACTCCGAATGCCGAGTACCGCTGCATGTCCCACTCGTACTGCAGCCGTTCGATTTCCAGGTTGGCGGCTTCGAGGGCTTCGTCGGCTGTCTTGTAGATTCTGGTTGGCATGTGGGTTCCTCATTTCTTGAGTTCGTGGAGTTTCTTCCCGAGGCTGGTGAGGTGTGCGTCGGGTGCTGCATTGTTGTTCTCGAATGAGAAGGCAATGATTGGCACTTCGGTGAATCCATCTTCGGCCATCATGGCTTTTGCCAATTCGACGGATTCTCCCGATGCGTTCCTCATGAGACCGTTCATGGCCTTGGTCATGAACTCGATGTACGTGTTGGCCTCGGCGAGGGCTTCTTCTGCGGTGGGCTTGGTGATCTTTTTGGCCATGTCCTACTACCCTTCGTTCTTGGTGATGGTGAAGCCGATTTCTTTGCAGACGGCGTTGATGGCGGCGACGATGGGTGATCCGTCGTGGGCGGCGAGAAGCTGTGCGACGCCAGCCGCGCCGGAGAGCCATGCGGCGAGGATGCAGGACTCCATGTTGTTTGAGTTGCGGATTTGCTCCCTGACCGCAGGTGAGATTGCGTACGTCGCGCTGGCCCTTCTGACCTCATCCACGATCATGGGCTGGGTGATCTCTTGGTCTTTCATTGCGAGACCTTCTTTCCGGTGAGTTCTTCGAGTGCGCTGGGGAGCAGGTCCATGACTTGCTTGTATACGCTCTCTCGAATGAGTTTGCCGTAGCGGATTGACGCCTGCTCTGAAACCACGGTGGCTTCATTGCAAACTCGACGCATGGTGAGATTGTTGAAGCAGTTCTGTTTGTTGATTTCTTCGGCGATCTTGCGGATCGCCCTGTCGACGCTGATTGCTCCGCGAGGGAGGACTTCGATGACATACCTGGCGTTCGGCTGGAACTCAGCCGAAATTCTTCCGCTACAGAGTCGTGTCGGCTGGTATCTCTGCGGGACATCCAAGACGACTGCGAAAGCGTTTTCTACGGCTATGAGTTCGGCGCGCTCGATGTCTTCGATCCGCGCATTGAGACTGTCGACAAGGGCGGCGCTTTCCTTGAGTCGCTGCGTAAGCGTCAGGACGCGATCCTGAAGAGAGGCGTTGCTCTCGCTCAAGATGCGGTTCTGCTGTAAGAGGATGGCGATCTCTTGGCTTTCTTCTAGCATGACCCTCCTGATAAAGCTGTTTGTGCTGATCGAACCACTTCTTGAGTTCATGAAGTCGTTCGGTGGGGATTCCCTGGCAGACGTTGACGCACGCGATGATGCGCTCGGCGTCGGCCTTGGAGACGTTAATCGGCGAAGGTCCGCGGCTGATCCATCCAACGGATTCACCGTTGCTGGCGATCACGAAATCGTCTTCAGCAAACCACGGCTCAGGACTGTGCTGGATCACTGCGTTTTCCTTGCTCGTTGAACGCTTCATCGACGAACGGAAACTGTCGTCTAATCTTCTCGATGGTGCGGTCGTTGATCTGCCTGACGCGCTCCCGCGTGACCTTGAGTCGTTTGCCGATGGAGACGTACGTCTCCCCATTTCTGTGGCAGTAGAGGATGTCCCGGTCTCGCTTTGAGATGTGGGTTGATACCCACTCATCAACAGCCTCGACGGCATCCTGGATTTCAACAGACTCAATGCAGCACTGACGATGATCTTGCGTGCGACTGGCAATGCTGTCGTAGCTACCTGATGTCGGGAATCGAGCCTTCTGTTTTGTTTCTCGGATGTGCTCGTTTGTTATCGCTCGCAGCATGATGCTGGTTGCGTACGTGGAGAACTGGATTTCTCTGGATGGGTCGTACGTCTGGACCGCGCGCAATACCGCTCGACAACATACCGAGTAGATTTGGTCGTCGGTGAGGTGCGGGACGTATGTTCTGTCGATGACGTTGTAGGTGAACCACGCGGCCAGCCTGACATTCGCTTCGACAGTCGCGTTGAGCGTGTCTGTGCATGGGTTACTGGCGTACGACTCAAGAGACTTTATCGATGTCTCCCTGTCGAATCCGTTGAAGTGGCCGAACTTCCCGTACTCGATTCCTGTTGGATCGAACCGCCTCATGTCAAGCCCCCTTCGCGGATCGCTTGACCCGTTTCCAGAACAGGACGGCTGACTCTGAGTAATCGCAGGTGTTGCACTCCGCGACCATCTTGTCGTTGCCCCCGTAGTAGAAGTAAATGTCCGGGGTGTGGCAGTTGGGGCAGGGCTCCGTCTGGCGACCTTGGAGGACCGCTTTGGCGTAGCGATCCGTAACCTTCGTGAATCGCCAGTACCGAGAGTCGACTACCGTGGTGATGATCCCGTCGTTGAGGCATACAAACGGTGGAGAGACCTCGACCACTCGGGATGGTCGGCCCGTGTATTCGCGTGGCGAGCATTGCTCACCGATCTCTTCCTCGCGACACCCAGCGATGGCTATCCACTGGCCGCGCTTCAGGTTCTCGATGTGGACTCCGCGGAACCGCATTCTCAACAAGCCTCCGTGGTTAGCTGATCGCTTCGATGAAGCGGTCGATCGCTTGGACGCTGGTCTCGACCTTCGCTCCGATCCTCAGGCTTTCCAGGTGGACGAGGCGGTTGGCTCCATCGGTGCGAATTGGGTAGCCACGCCTGATCCACCGAAGGACTGTTCCGTACGTGACTCGGAGGCGAGATGCCGCTTGCTTCAGCGTCAGCCGGTTTTCCATCAAGAGTCCCTCTGACGCAGGATGCCTCTTGCGGTTTACTGCCCCAGACATTCGATCATCCTTTACGTTTGTGTTGCACGGGTGACGATCCGCATCTTTTCTTCGTCATGGATGACTTCCTTAGTAAACGTACGCCTGAAATATCAACCCCAGAGGTTCCCGATTTGTTTTTCGCCGCGAGAGTTCCGCCGAACGGACCTCTTTACCCAGCGACAAGGGGCGGCAAGTGGGCGACGAACAAGAAGATATCGACGACGATCTCGATCCCGAGCTTGCGGGCGCGATGGATGACGCATCGGATGCGGCTGGCTCCGGAGAACCCGGTGCTGGCGGTGGCGCGTCATACAGTTTTCGCGACGCATTCCGCGGTCGGAACTACGACGTTCCGGACGAGATCGACGACGATGCCTTCATCAAGCAGGTCGAGCAGTGGTCGAGCCGCGCGAGCGCGATTCCGGAAGGCGTTGACCCCGAGAGCCTTCCGGGCTTGCTGAGTTCCGCCCGTGAGTACGAGCAGCACAAGGCGGATTTCGAGCGGTGGCGTGCGTCGCAGGCTCAGTCGCAACAGCAGCCGCAGGTTCCTCAGCGACAAGAGCCAGTTCAACCATCGCCGCAGTTGGCATCTGCTGGGCGCGAAGCGCAGGCAGCCAAGGCGGCGGGATACACCGCGGCGGATATCGCCGAGGCCAAGCAGTTCTGCAGCTTCGATCAGGCGACTGGGATGTGGGTGCCAAAGCATCCGTTCCACGGTGAGGCCGCGAAGGCGCTGAACGAAGTGGCGATGCGTGCCCAGCGGAACATGGAAGAGTTCGGGATCGACCCTGACGGGTTTGTCCAGTCTCGGGCCGTGTCGGCTGTCGAGAAGCGAGTCCAGCAACTTCTGGAAGAACGCCTCGGCGGGATCATGCCGGACATTGAAGCGTTCCGGCAGTTCCAGGCCCAGCAGGTCCAGCAGCAGTTCATCGCACCGATCGTCAATGATCTGTACGTGCTCAACGAAGATGGCTCCGTAAAGAGCAAGACCCCGCGAGGGCAGGTCTTCGAGCAGGCATACTCGCAAGCCCCGCAAGGGCTTACGGAGCTTCAGCGTCTGGAGTACGCCCGCAACGCCGCCGATTCGTGGGCGCTCCGAAATCCACCGCAGGAGCAGCAGAAGCCGCAGGGGATGTTCGCCCTGAAGACGAAGCAGAAGGCGACTGGCGATCAGGCGGCAAAGAAACCCAGCGACGAAAAAGAAACTCCCGCAGGTAACGCGGGAGAGAAAAAGCAGCGGTTCGTTGACCGCATGCGGAAACGTGGTGGCGACGGTCGGTTCGTCGGTGGCGATCGGTCTGCTACGGCAAAGCTGCCGCAGCAGTCAACCAAGACTCCGAAGGCTCGGGAAATCTACCAGGGTCTGAAGGACGGAACGCTCCCGATGGACGACGAGTAGCACTCGCCAGTTCTGGGTAATTCGCAGCCGGGAAGGCACAAGACATGGCTGAAAACGCACAACTGCTGGTCGCGACCGCGAACCGCATGTTCAAGGGGTTTGCCGACGAGACGATGCGGAAGCGCATTTGGCTCGCGATGGCTGAGGCCCGCGGCAACATCGAGTTCAACGCCCCTGGTCCCCAGTATTACTGGGATGTGATGTACTCCGAGCCCGGCATGCGCCAGTATGGCGATGGTGGAGATCTGGAGTTCGCGAACCACGAAGCCTACAAGCAACTCAACACGGACATCCGTGGGTACGAGTTGACGGACAAGATCACCGAGAAGCAGCACCTGCTCAACCAGGGCGAACTGCAGATCGTTGACATGATGGGCCAGAAGGTCGAGAACCTCAAGAACTCCGCTCGCCGAAAGTTCGGTCGCGAACTGTATGTCGACGGAAACGCCTCTGGGAACGAAAATCGGTTCCACGGGATCGAATCGTTCATGGGTGCTGGTTCCTGTGCGGCTGGCGATCGCGTCGCCAAATGCAGTGACACGTACGCCGGACTGTCGACCGTCCAGGGCAACTACGGTGGTTCGTGGTCGACGGACCTTGCGTCCGGTGATCGCCCGAACTCCACGCTCGCGAACGACTGGCCGAACGGCAGCGGCTCGGCTGAGTACGACTTCATGTCGCCGAAGCTCATCAACTACTCCTCGACGGCGTGGCCGAGCGGTCTCACGACGTGGCGGGACAACTGCTTCGACGTGCTCACGAACATGAGCGTCTGGTGCCGCAATACCAACGGCGAAGACGGTGCTCCGCTGCTCTGCCTCATGGGCAGCACGCTGTTCACGCAGTTCAAGGAAGCGCTCAACGCCAAGAGCCGGATCGTCCTCCCGCACGCCGCGTCGCAAGACCTCGGGTTCGAGGACGCTCTCGACTACGAAGGCACCTCGATCAAGTGGGAGTCGGACTGCCCGGCCAACGTGGCGTACGGACTGCTCATGGATCAGTTCGAGATTTCGTTCGCGACCTCGAAGATGTTCCAGAGCCGCGGGCCGGAATACGACATCAAGTCGAACGCCTACCTGATGCTGCTCTACACATTCGGCAACATCCGCTGGCGTCCGAAGCACTTCGCCAAGATCGCCGCGGTCGCGTAAGCGACGCTTCAGTGGTGGGTTCGATCAAGCAAATGACTTTCGCCTCACTGAGGCAGGAGCAGAGAGATGTCGGAAAAAGCAGTCATCATGTACGGGATGGGCAAGTCCGTCGCAAGTGGCGAACTTGACCATCTGCTCGGAACGCTCCGCGAGTTCCGGGACATCGACTATTCGGCGACCGGAGTCGCGGCCGTTCGCAGCGGCGCGATTGTCCGCGCCATGTGGGTCAAGAACCTCAGCGGGTCGACGCTGACGAAGCGGCAGTGCCTCAAGTGGAAGACTGCGTACGTCAAGACTGGTGTCGACGTTGCCGGTGACAACGATACGCCGTGTGGTGTTGTTGATCCGTTCCTGTCGACGACCGTCGCAGCGAACGCCTACTTCTGGATGATCGTCGAAGGCCCGTGCGAGTTGATCTCGGATGGTGGTTCGACGCTCGCCGACACCGACATCGTGGTCTGTGCTGCATCCGGCAAGGTCAACAAGCAGACGGCTGCCCCCGCCGACACGACGGCCGCGATGATTCAGGTCAACTCTCGCGTCGGTCGACCGACCGAATCCGTCACGAACGTCGATGGGACGACGTTCAAGGCGATCGTGAAGTTCACGAACCCGTAGCCCATGTGCAATCCCGTCGCTGGGGCCGGTGGCTGGCAGCAACGCTTTGACACCCCTGGCGGTGCTGCCAGCCCCACCCAGAGACATGACAGACGACTTTGTTCCGTGGACCGATGGGAAGTTCATGTGCGTGGGCTGCAACTGCCCATTCCCGCACACGATGCGATCCCCGAATACGCCACGGTGCATCGAGTGCGAGCAGAAACGGTCTGCCGTTCAGGAGAAGCGAGTGACATCAGCCGCCTTGTCGAAGACGGCAATGGTGCTCGCGAATCTTGACCGAGGGGACACACGGAAGATCAAGGCTGGGGTCGCGGCAGCGGCCTTTGCGGAAGATGTCGGCGGAATGGAGCGCATCGGCCAGATGATGGCTACTGCGTTCCAGGATGCCTTGGATGACCCGCTGACTCCCAAGAGGGAGAAGCGGCAGTGGTTCGTCAACATCATGGACCTCCTGCAGACGCAGGAGAAGATTGACTCGGCGACCACGAAGAACCTCGCAGACTACAGCGAGGACGAACTGTTCGCTTTGCTTCGCCCGCTGGCGGTGGAGCTTTTACGGGAGTCACCCGAGTTCCTGCGGCAGTGTCTGTCGCAGCTTGGGTTGATGGTTGTCGAATCGACAGCCAAGACGCTGGAGCAAGAGTAGGGGTCGCGGCGTGAGTGTTTCAGATGCAATCGCCGCGTATCAGGAGTTGAAGCGCCGGAAGATCGACGGCGTTCGTCTGTTCCGCCCTTCTCCCCAGCAGGAACCGTTCTTCCTCTGTCGCGACAGTGAAATTCTTCTCCGCGGCGGAAACCGTTGCATTCCCGGCTGGCAGGAAATCTACGATCCAGTCGCGAAGGTGTATCGCCGAATCGACTCAATCGACGGAGACTTCCACGTCTGGTCCCGAGACCCCAATAGCGGTCGGCGATTCATCGCCAAGGCTTCTCGCCCGTTCGTCAAGGGGGTTGACGATTTCTACGAAGTCGAACTCAGCAACGGCATGCGGTTTACGTCAACCCTTGACCATCGGATGCTTTTTGTCGACGGAGCTTGGCGTTCTCTGCGTGACGCTCTATCCCTTGGCGAATCCGCTCCCGCCCTTCAGGGGTCCACTCAGGGCATTTCCCTTTCAGCGTTTCAGCGAGATGCTCAGTGTTCGACTGATAAAGACGAAGATTGTCTGGAGAGTTATTCGACGGGTTGTCGTCAATATGGCGAACAACCTCTGTCGGAAGTAGCGGCCTTCCAAGAACCTGCTCCATCACAAGTCGATGTTCTCGAATATACCCATTCGAGTTCGATCGGGGATGGTCTGGCATGTAAACAAGCGTGTATCCGCCCTTGTCCGTCGTCCGGCCACCCTTCCAGCCTGGGTGCTCACTCCCTGACTTCGGCCCAGTCCTGCGAAGTTGGAACCCGTTTTTCTTCGCAACCTTGTTCACGACTTTCTGGTTTTGACCGAGGCGGTCTGCGATTTGCTGAAGTGTCAGTCCATCAACCTCATACCAATGGCGCATCTGCTCGATCGGCCAGTCGATGCGCTTCTGCGGTCTCGCAATCCCCATTCGCTTCAGGTGGTACAGGACTGTTCCGCCGTGAACTCCGGTCGCTTTTCCGATCTGAGCGGCAGACTCACCGACCTCGTATCTCCGTCGAATCTCGGCAAGATACTCATCGTCAGACTGGCGATTGTCCATCACAAAGCTCCGTTCGTATTGTTCGCGCAGAGTATGTCTCTACAAGTATAGTATGGGACACGGAAGTGGTTGCCGCCGGAAATTATGAGATGGCGGGAATTATTCACCACAATTCCGGAAAGACTCTCTGCAGTTCGCTCCGTTTCGCTGCGATCGCCCGCGATGTCCCGATCACATTTCAGGACGGGACTCAGGTCGATCTTCGCCTCCCTCATCAAAAGGGGCGTCCGCTCCTGATGTGGTGCGTTGGTTACGACCTTCGCCACATTGGGCAGACGCTGCACCGCGTCCTTCTCCGGGCGAACCTCTACAAGATCATTCAGGACTCGGGGACCGGGCAGTGGCGGGCGTATGACCCTTCGCGTGAAGACGACCGATCTCGCGAAACCGAGTGCAAGGCGTCGCCGCCGCTGATCCCCGAAAGCGAGATCGAGGAGATCACATGGGAGAACAAGGGCGAGAAGCAGTTCTCCACGATCACCCTCAAGAACGGAACGATCATCTGCGCGTTTTCCTCGATGGGGGAAGTGAAGGCTGGTGATCCCGTCGACGAAATCTGGGTCGACGAAGCCATCAAGTATCCGCAGCACTACCCGGAATGGCAGGCCCGTCTTTCTGACCGGCGCGGCCGTCTGCTTTGGTCGTCGTGGCCGAAGCGCGACAACATGGCGCTGAGGACGCTGACGAAGCGTGCCAAGGAACGCAAGGAAGACCCGTCGTCAAAGGACTCGGTGTCCGAGTTCATTCTGCGGTTCTCTGAGAACAAGTTCATCGACAAGGATGAGCGAGACAAGCGTATCGCCGGTTGGAGTGAGCAGGACCGACTTGCCCGCGATCTCGGGGAGTACGCGCTCGACTCCCTGAAGATGTATCCGTCGTTCGCCCCAGAAATTCATGCGGCGTACGGACCACTCCCGGAGTCTGACGACGCACTGGCTCGCGTCCTGCGAGATCGGAACGGACAGCCTCCGCACGACTGGACTCGCGGAATCTGCCTTGACCCAGGCACAGCAAGCCCCGGCGCGCTGAAGTTCTGCGTTCCTCCACCGGAAGAGTTCGGTGAGTACCTCGTGATTTACGGGGAGCTTTTCCCTGGCCGGTGTGACGCCGGTGAGTTTGCAACTCGGCTCGCCGCGCTGAGCGAGAGCGAGCAGTTCGAGTGGTTCTTCGGCGACGGGCACGCCCTTCGACAGACGCCGCTCGGTGTCGGGAAGACCATCGGGCAGGTCTACTCCGACGCCTTCCGATCGGCAGGGCTCACCTGCATGCAGACGGGGTCCACGTTCACGTATGGGTCCGACGATGTGATTGGCCGAATCGGCATGGTTCAGTCTCTGCTGAAGATTCGGTCGAACGGTCTTCCCAAGCTCCGAATCGTGGTGGCGGCGTGCCCGAACCTGTGTCGCCAGATGTCCGACTACGAGCGTCAGGAGGTCGATGGGCCGCAAGGCCCGGTCGTTCTGGATATGCCCGCACCGCGGCAGAAGATCGACCTTGCCGTCTGCCTGGAATACATCGCATCGCGCGATCCAAAGCATGTTCCTCGTCCGTACGTGAAAGGCGGGGCAACGTCCGGCGCTTCCCGCGCGTGGGCGAGGATCAAAGAAGAGAACAGTCGCCGACGTGGCGACAAGACCGTGGTTTGCGGCGTCGAAGCCGCCAACCGGAGCTAGGGTGTTAGCCCGAAAGGAACGTCCGTGACCGAACACAAGCCCCCGGTGGGAATGCCTTGCCAGTATTTCCGCAGTAGCGACAAGCCAACGGCAGCGCAAATCACCGCCATCGACAACGGTGGCATGTACGTCCTGCGGGTTACTCCAGCAGAGGGCCAGCCGTTCAATCAGCGGTTCGTCTTCCACAAGGACGACATCCGTCTCAATGACCGCCCCGCTGACTGGCAGGCAACGTACGGTGTCTGGGATTACATCCCCGGATACCCGGAGTACGAAGTCAAGTCGCCGCCGGTTGTTGCTGAAACCAGCGTGGCAACTGAAGAGAAACCGATCGTTGCCCCGGCACCGAGCCAGCCGCAGCGAAACCAACCGACTGGCCCCCTGCAACGCAGTGGTAAGTAAGCATGATCGACGAATCCGAGAACGGTCTTCTGACGCCGCTTGTTGAGTCCTGGTTGGGAGTCATCGAGCAGAGCGTGCGCGCGAAGCAACCGTTCTCGGAAGTCGCTTCGATGTGCCATAAGTTCTACGCCGGTCTGACAGGCTTCATGTGGAAGTCGAACTTCCGCAACAAATACATCGGCGACGGGATCAAGAATCCGAAGTTCCAAGTCACGATCGCCAAGGCGTTTGAGCTTGTCGCGATCTTTGGTCCGTCTCTGTATTGGAAGTACCCAAATCGAACCGTCACTCGGTATGAGCGTCCAAAGTTGTACCCGGATGTCCTCGGAGACCCGAACGATCCGTACATCCAGCAGATGTGGAGCTTCCTGGATCAGCAAATCCAGTCCGACGAGCGTGCGTCTGAAATGCGCAACTCCGTCATGCAGATGTACCTGAACTACGCCCAGCGCGAGCAGTACGGAGGCGGGCTGGAGAGTCATTCTCGGCTGGCGATCACGGATGCTCTGGTGAAGGGCCGCGGGTGCTTGTGGACGGAATCCTACAAGTATCCCGACAGTGGAACGTCTCTCACGGGGTCGTTCTGGGACAGCGTTGACAATTTGCTGATCGACCCGGATTGCACGGACCCTACGCTGGTCGACGCTCAGTTCGTGATCCGAAAGCACACCAACAGCACATGGGACGTTGAGAAACGGTTCGGATTGCGAAAGGGTTCTCTCCGGGAGAAGGGCGGTTCGCTGGAAAGCGGCAAGAGTCAGGGTGGTCTCTCCGATCAAGGAATGGAAACTGACCGCAGGAACGGCAAGGCCAAGGACTTGCTGGTCTGGTACGAAATCTTCTCCAAATGCGGTGTCGGAACTCGCTTGAACAAGGGGACTGCCGAACTCGAAAAGAACTTCGACGAGGTGGTCGGGGACCACGCTTACATCTGCGTTGCGAAGAACATCAAGTTCCCGCTGAACGCCCCGCCCAAGCGATTCAAGCAAGCGTCGGACGAAGAGGTTCGGGCGATGTTTGACTGGCCGGTTCCGTACTGGCGGGATAACCGCTGGCCGGTGTCCGTCCTCGACTTCTACCAGAACACCGAATCGTGCTGGCCGATCGCTCCGATCGCTCCGGGACTCGGGGAACTGATTTGCATCAACATCCTCGCCTCGGTTGTGACGAGCCAGACATACGAGAACTCTCGTCAGGTCGTGGCTTACTTGGCGTCCGCAGCGCAGGACGTTGAGAAGGCACTGAAGTCCACCGATGACCTGGTGGTCGTCAAGCTGAACGACAGCATCAACAAGAGCATTCAGGAGTGCATCCAGTACCTGCAGCGCCCCGAGATCAACATGGACGTGTGGAAGACGATCGACTGGCTGTCGACAGTCTTCGATAAGCGGACGGGTCTCTCGGAACTGCTTTACTCGATGAACCCCGGTGGGGCTCAAAGCCGATCGGCTGAAGATGCGAAGATCAAGCAGGCGAATGCCAGCGTGCGACCGGAAGACATGGCAAACCGAGTGGCACGCCATCAGACTGAGGCCGCAGAACTCGAAAAGCTCTGTGCTTACTGGACCGTGAAGTCCACCGATATCCGCCCTCTGCTTGGGGTTGCCGGTTCGATGGCATGGGAGAAGTACATCGAGAACGAAGACCCGGAAATTGTGTTCCGCGAAATGCGGTGCATGGTTGGGGCTTCTGAAGTCAAGAAACCAAACAAGGAGCGTGAGGCTGGAAACATGCAGTCTCTGGCGGGCTATCTGCTGCCGGAACTGTCGAAGCATGCCGACGCAACCGGAGACACCGGACCGCTGAACAGTTTCATCGCGACCTACGGAGAGGCGATCGACCAAGACACCGAGTCGTGGATGATGGGGGATCGCGTACCCATGCCGCCGCCGCCTGAAGTCCAGCAAATGCAGCAAGCCCAGATGGACCTGGAGATGCAGAAACTGCAGGCGGATGTCCAGAAGTCCCAGGTTGACGCTGAGGCCAAGCAGGCTGAGTCGGCGATGGCTGGCGAACAGATGGCGATGCAACTCCAGATGGATGCCGCCAAGGGAGAGCAGGAGCTTTCGCTCAAGCGGGAAGAGGCACAACTGAAGCTGCAGGCTGACGCTGCTGCCGCCCAGCAGCAAATGGAGATCGAGCAGGTCAAGGCTCAGGCAAGCCTGATGCTTGAAACTGCAAAGCAGCGCCAGCAGATGGAGCTTCAGCGTGAGTCGGCGGAAGTTCAGCAGGCCCAGCAAGGAGTGCAGTTCTTCGACAAGCTCACGCAGTCGCGGATGAATCACGTCGAGACGATGCGTCAGTCTCGCGAAAAGGCCAAGGTGCAGAGCGCCGCGGCCAAAAAGAAACCAGCGAAGAAGGGGTAGCGGATGTCTCGCCGGAAATATGAATTGGTTGACGGAAAGCTCGTGCTGGTCTCTGGCGTGGACGACGCCAAGGGGGATGCTCGACGCATTCGTGAGATTCTTGAGTCTCGCACGGCTCCGGGGATTTCAACGGACAGCACATTCTTTTCCGGGATCGGCAGCCTGAATCAGCAGATTCTTGATCCGCGATCAAGGGAACGTCTCTACAAGAATGCCAAGAAGATGGGGATTCCCCTGACTGGGAACGAGTTCTATCAACCGGGGCTGGCGAAGTTCCCAGGCGATCCGCGGGCCTGCATCTCGCAGGCGGGTGGCAAGGCTCAGGTTCGCCAGATGATCGAAGAGAAGGGCACCGGGAGCGAAGGTGCCGTCACCGTCAAGGCCAGACAGCGACAGCCGAAGCCGAAGTGTAAGTTGCATCCGCGCATTGTTGCCCGGCACATGCGGGAGATGCTCAAGGAACCGGGTAACGCGCTACGGGACCGCAGGGAGATGGTCGAGCAGATCATCGAGAAGCACGGTCCACAGAAACAGGAGTAAGTAGATCATGGGAATTGGCAGTAAAGCGCGTGACTACCTGAAGTCCGCACTTGGAAACATCTCGGCGTTCACTGAGATCAAGGGGCTCCTGAACATCCTGAGCGGTGCTCCGGTGTCCGTTTCGTTCACGATCGGAGCCGAGGATACTGATGTCCGTACAATCACGGCGCAACTCAAGGACTCCGCTGGGAATGTCCTGACGGAGCGGGCGACCGTCGAACTCCACGTCTGCGCTGACTCGGCTGGTGCCGGACTGGCGACGACTGGCGGTTCAACTGGGATTCAAGCCAGCACGAACACGCAAGTCACGGCGATCCTCGCGAAGAAGGTGTTCAAGGTCACGAGCAGCGCCACGGGCCTCATCACTGTGACTTGGACTGACAATGCGACCGAGGCGGTGTACCTCGTCATCGTCTTCCCGAACGGGAAGCGGTCGGTCTCGTCAATTGTCCAGAACGCATCCTAACCCTGAAGCGAAGTCGGCATGAACGCGGATACGTGGACGCATAGTGACGCCGTTGAGTTTCTGGCGGATCGATTCGAGTCGGTAGACCAATCCGACCGAATCGGACGCCTGACTGGTGTCGCCGTGCGCACCGCGTACCGCGATCTGCCGAACCGGCTTCAGTGGTCCTACTATCGGCGTCGGGTGACACTGGTGACTGCCGCGCCGTACTCGACAGGAACGGTTGCGTACGACCACACCGGCGGCTCGTCTGAGCGGCTCGTCACGCTTTCCAGTGGGACGTGGCCGACTTGGGCGACGTACGGGACGCTGAAGATCGGGGATGTCTCGTACAAGGTGACTTCTCGAATCTCCGGAACTGAGATCACTCTCGACGCCGACAATAACCCCGGAGAGGATGTTGCGTCAGGGACGGCGTACACGCTGTTCCGCACTCAGTACCCGCTTCCGAATGGGTATCGAACGGTCTCGGGCGTGTTCGATGTTCGGCAGAACTGCGAACTGCAGAACGTGTCTCCAGGGGAGCTTGTCGCTCTCGGGATTGGCGATATGACAACCGGGAACCCGCGTTGCTGGACCGCCCGCGGTCTTGTCGCCGACTACCCAGGTCGCGTTGCCTTGGAGTTCTGGCCCCCACCGTCAGACGCAGGGACGATCGAGGTATCCCTCGGGAACCAGGGTCGTGAACTGTTGCTGGCATCGAGCGTTACCGCAGGAACTGTGACTGTCAGTTCCGGTGGAACCAGCGTCACCGGGAGCGGGACGGCATTTACAGCAGCGTGCGTTGGTTCGGTGATCCGGTTTTCGTCTGGCCCAACCAATGTCCCGACTGGATTGCACGGGTTGTACCCGTACGACCACCAGTCAATCATTACTGCACGGACCAGTGCGACGGCCATCACGATCGCCGACGCGGCTCCGCAAGCGTACACGGGGGTTAAGTATTGCATCAGCGATCCGATCGACATTGAGCCTGGGTCAATGCTGACGTACTTTCTGAAGGCGTGCAGCTACGAACTCGGCTCGCTTCTGAGCATTGACCAGAGAAAGTTGGCGATCCTCGAATCTGAGCGGATGGAGGCGCTGCGGATGGCGGCATCTGCTGACCATCGCGAATCGGTGATCTCCCAGAACAGCCAGCCATTCTGGTCTGGTTGGTCGCTGGCCGATTGGGGGGAGGTCTCCGATGGCTGATGCGATTTACTGGCAGGTTCTGGAAAAGATTCAGGATGTCCTTCAGTCGGTGACGTACTCGCCACAGGGGACCGACCCGACAGCAGCGCTCGACACAACCAAAGCGATCGTCATCCGGAAGTACCGAACTCCTCGGCCAGAGAACAAGGAACTCTCCGACGAGATTAAGCCGGGGTTCATTATCACCCCCGGCCCGGTCACTCCGGACACTGGGACGAACGAGCGCGACGGGAAGAACTACAACATTCTCGTCCAGTTGATCGCCAAGGATTACGACGGGCGAATCACAAACTTCAGGACGTACCTGAAGTGGATCGAACAGGCAGACAAGGCGCTGGCTCACTACTTCGCGTCGAACTGCGATATCTGCGGGACATCCGGGTGCGTCCATGACTCATTCGTGACGACCGTGTTCGTGGTCGATGAGAAGAAGTACGCGGCGCATCAGAACTTCGTGGCGGGCGTCGAGGTCGTTGTTACGGCTGAACTGACGCGGGGAGTTGAAGCATGAGTGACTGCAACAGCCAAGGCGCGATTACGCGGCTGTCGATCAACGGATACCAGATGCCGTTTCGCCTGATCGACGACCAGTCGTTCCGCGAGCTTGTCGATGATTCCGATGAGGTCATCACCGGGCACAAAGACCCAATCAAGGAGCGGGTGAGTCTCGGCCTGCTGTACCTGACGCTTCGCGTACGCCTTCAGCCTACACCGCTGGAACTTGCGCAGCTTCTCCCTCTGATGGGGATGACGAACTCCAGTGGAAACAACTGGGTTCTGGACGAGTCACTGGCCTCTTTCCCGATCGTGATTGATCGCGTCGCCAAGGTGCATACCTACTCGACGTGTTACGTCAACCGATGGACCCTGATGGGGCAGAAAGGGCGATCTGCCGTCTCGATTGACTTGGAAATCTTCGGGACATCGCTCACCGAGGGGACGGACTTTGGCTCTCCGACAGCGACACAGACCGACGCTCCGTATCCATTTACAGGGCTGACGCTTACCCTTCGGGGGTCGGCTCGCGCGTGCGACCGAGTGGCATTCTCGGTGAACCACTTCCTTGAGCGGAACTTCGAGAACTCGCTCACGGCCACGTGCATCGACATGACTCGTCGGCGTCCAACGCTTGCGACGAACGTCCCGTACAAAGCGAGCAACACAGACTTGTTGACGACCGCACTGCTCACAGATTCCGATGGCGCGGCGGCAACGATTGCGTTCGTTCGGGGAGGGCAGTCAACGACGATCAGCCTCAACAACATCAAAGAGATTGCCCGCCCTCCTGGGATTCCCGGAAAATTCGGACTGCGTCTCAACTGGTTTGGTCGCGTTTACCGCGACCTGACGAACAAGGCGTTCTCGGCGGTCCACGACAGCACGGTGTGATAATGATCCACGACGGATACAACATCAACGGCGCGGTCAAGCTGACGAGTGGGGCAGTGTCTCGCTTCGTCTACCGACCGATGCTCTCGCAGGAGCGGACGCAGTTCCTGTTCGCCTTTCGCGGATGGGCCGAGCGTGCCGCAGCCGTTGAGAAATGTCTGTGGCTCGATCGGCATGTCGTAACGACCGATGGATCATTCTCGTCCGTCCTCGACTTCTACGAGACTGGAAGTGTGACGAACATGCGAAACATCCACCACCTGATCGTCGGGGTCGCTGGTTCGTACGGAGACGACTCATGGTCTTCGGACTGGGAGTCTCGGGACGTTGAGAACATTCGCCGCGGTCTTCGCACTGACATCGAGCACAGAAGCCTGTCGCGCCGATCGTGCAAGACGTGTCTTCTGTACGAGTGGGGACCGGACAGAAACCTTCCCATCGAAGTCAATGGTGAGTTTTTAGAGCGAACGGCTGACGTTCCTCCCCTGTGCCAGTTGCCGGAAGGGTGCCCTGTCGGAACCCCAGAGAATCCCATCGGGAGGCTATCTGAGAGGAACCGGCTGGCGTTCCGTCACTACAGGGGGTGCGTTGCCACAGGAGTCTTTCCGGATGATCCGATCGTCGCACGAAACGCGATCGTGTTCCGGCAGACACTGCAGGAGTTAGGTCGTGAACCAGATGGATTTATTCGCCGACGAGGCAGCGAAGCTGTGGGCGTCGGAGGTCGAGCGGGAAACCAGCACGGAGTCTCTGGAGCTTCCGGAGACTTCTTCTTCGCAGGAACCCCAGAGTTCTGAGTCAGTTCAACAGGATCAGCAGGGAGCGGACCTTGAGCTACCGCAAGACTCTGTGGCGACCGACACGGAACTCCCGACAGCAGAAGACCAAGACTCCGAAGGAGATCGCGGAGCAGACACAGAATACGCGGAGGACTCGCCAGAACAAGGAGTGATGTCGACAGACTTCCCAGAAGATGTAGTCCCCCAAGATGCAGGGCAAGAGACATCTCGGATTGCGTTGGACGGTGATGTAGGCGGGGGCGGGCTGCCGGATATCGCAACCAGTTCGGAGGAACCCGACTCGACCCGTCCAACGCTTCCGGATGTCGAGTTTCCAGAGGATCGGAGCGGAGACGAACAGACAGAGCAATCGTATCAGCAGGACGTTCGACAGGATTATCAAGACGCATTCTCGGATGCTGGGCAAGACAGGCAGTCGGGCGGTTCTCTTGGTGGTGGTGAAGACCATTACAGGCAGCGAGGTGGCGGTCAGATCGAACTGCCTGGCGATTTCGATGAGCGGCTGCGATTTGCCATTCAGCCAGAGCTAGACCAGTTGCAGGACGCCTTGGGTAACAGGACGGCTGACATCATCGCAGAGAACGCCATCTTGGCATCACTCTCGGTTGTTCCGGAGTAATTGACGTGCAGGTTGTCTACGGTGGATTCCAGTTGCAGCGAGGGTGTGCGAACCTGCGGGTTGTGCGCGCCGTGCGTCGCAGTCCGCAGACAAACCTGCCGCTCGTTGAATCTGAGACGTGGATCATCGAGGGGTTCGTCCGCGGATCAACGACCGCCGAACTCACCGTGAACATGGGGGCGTACGAAGCTGCATTCCGCGTTCAAGGTGGAGACCTGAACTTCGTTGATGCGAACGGATCGCCGACAGCCCATCAGCTACTCTCGTCGCAGACGGTCAGCGGAAATCGCGTCGAGCGTTTCGAGTGGCGAAGGAACGGCGGGAACAGCCCTCCTGCGACCGAGTACGTTCACCGCCGATCGTTCATCGCGATTGTCGGCGGGGACCGTATCGCAAGCAGTGGCGGCGGGATCGTCTCGTGGGAAGAAAGCGTCAGGATCATCGGAACTGGTGGCCCTGTCGTGATCTGGAAGCCAGCGCTGTTCGGGCCGGTCCAGCCGCAGATCGTCCAACAGCAGTCGAGCGTGATCGCCATCCAGCAGGGAACTGCTGTTGGCCTGACCGACTACCCGACTGTCCCGGACCCGCTGTTCGACCAGACGCTCCTGAAGTCTAAATCGACCGTTCCGTACGACTATTCATCGCCAAGGCTTCTCGGTAACTCCCCGCTGATGTTCCGTGTCGGCTGGAGGTACGTGTACGAGGCCGGTGCGATCTCACCAGCTAACCCAACGCTCCCGTAAGGACTTGAATCATGGCGCGGCCCGCATGGCGTCACCCATCCAATACTGCTGTCGCGCAGGTCTGGAAGGGGACAGTCACCACAACCACGAACGGCCACACGTATGCCGTCACGATCACCGACGACAACGGCGACACGGCGACGATCACCTACACCGTGGTCAACCCACCCGACACGACAACGACGCTCGTGGCGACTGGGCTCATTACGGCGTGGAATGCCAGCCTGAATCCACTGATCTCGAAGTTCACTGCCACTCAGTCTAGCGGTCAAGTTATCCTCACTGCAGATACTGCGGGACGCCCGTTCGCCTTCTCGACGGGCGGCACAGGGACGTGGAGCGGTACGGGAAACACGACCGAGCCAGTCAGCAACAACGACTACGGTCAGGCGACGAACTGGTCGACCGATGCCGCTCCCACGACCAACGACGACGTTGTGCTCGGGGATGGTTCGGTGGCCGTCAAGTACGGGCTCGACCAGTCGTCAGCCGCGATCGACGAGTTCAACGTGTCGTCCGGTTGGACTGGAGACATTGGTCGATGGGATGACGGAAAGCTGCATTACCTGCAGATCGACCCGAACTCGTTCGAGTACCGTGGTCGGTCCCAGCTTGCGGCGTTCGACTTGGGTTCGGCAAACATCGCCGCAAACATCCAAGGCTCTGGAACTCCGTCGACAACTGGAGGAAGCGCGGTCTACATCAAGGGATCGAACCTCACGACGCTGACTGTCAATTCCGGCAACGTCGGCGTGGCAATGGCCGACAACGACACCGCGACGGTCGCGACAGTCCGTGTCAATCAGCTTTCCGGAGTGACCGCACCGACCGTGGCGATTGGGTCTGGAGCGACACTGACGACCCTCTCAGCGTCCGCTGGGACGATCACGCAGCGATGTGCTTCGACCACCACAACTGTCGGGGCTGACGCGACGCTGACGACTCTCGGGACCGGAACGATCGGGACTGTCAACTGCTACGGAACCGGCTACTTCAACTCGACTGGAACGATCACCGACCTGTACGCCTACGGGACGGTCGACTTCTCGCAAAGCACCGTCGCAAGAACCGTCACCAACCTTCGCCCTCAGCCTGGATGCACGATCATTCTCGCCTCGGGAGTGACAGTCACGAACATCATTCAGCCGACAAATCCCGGCACCTACACGATCCGCGTGGCGACCTAACGCATGGCCCTCGAAGTCCTCTCGTTCCCTGGGGTGTCTCAACCGACCGGTCTGCACGCCATGCGGACCAACGGTATCCACCCCAACCAGATCGTCCTCTGGTGTCTTCCCCAGACAGGCAGCATCGCCTCGATGGGGACACTCCAGTTTGGGAACGAGGGGCGTGTCGTTGAAATGCGGGATTGCTTGGTCGATCGACCGAACTACCGCGTTTCGACGAACGGCCACTCAGTTGGCTTGGTCCTGCAGGATCGTCGCTGGCGATGGAAGTACGGGACCGTGACGGGGCGATATAACGTCCCGCTCGGCAACAGCGGATTCCTCAACCAGAAGTCCGCCCAGGAGCTTGCGTCCCTGTGCTTTCAGGCGATGGGCGAGCCTGGGGCGATCGTCGGTGAGATTCCGTCGGACGCCTACCCGGAAGTCGCTTGGGATGCCACTCGCGCTGACATCGCTCTCGACGAACTCTGCGAGATGTTTGGATGCGAGCCGACGCTGTTCCTGAGCGATGCCGCTGGCGTGATCCGCTACGGATTCGGGAATGTCCCGCCGAACAATCTCGACATCCAGTCGCTCGGGATCACGATCGACCCACCGACCATCCCAAAGACCCTGCGGTCCGTCTGCAACAAGACTGTGGTGCAGTGCCGCATGGAGTACGAGGCTGTCGGTGTCGACCGAGACGGAAGCGTCGTCCCAATCGACGACCTGACTTACAAACCGCCGGGCGGATGGGAGACGGAAGCGGACTGGACAGAGTTCCCTGCCGTTGAAGAGTTTTCGGATCGCCTGCTCGCCGCCCAGTCGGTCGGAAAAATGTACCGACCGGTAGCCTTTGCTGACGGGAGTATGGTAGTACCTGGGCTTGGTGTCGAGATCGACAATATCGAGCGACTCACGCCCTTCCGGTCTCGCCTGCTGGAGACGTTCACTGTCGACGACGACTTGGTGTTCAACGTCCCCAAGGCGATTGGGAAGTATTGGGTCGAAGGGTCGCCGACGGTCTCGCAAAACACCGATGGGTTTGAGGCGATCAACCAGCCGTTCCGGTTTGATCGAGGATCGGGGATTGTGACGTTCGAGAAACCACTCCTGAAGCTGAACGACTCAAGCCAGTGGGTGCCTGCCGACCTTCTGGTTGCAGTCGCATTTTCAGTCGAGCGCCCCGACTCGCTTCTGCCCATTCGGGCTGAGTTCACCCGCGACATCGGCGGCAGCTTTGGTGAGGTTGTTCTCGAAACGAAGATTCGCCCGCACATGATTGTCTGTCGCTACGACGATGCCGTTGATTCTACGGTCGTCAGTGAGGTTGTCGACAATTGGGACGCCATCAGCACTGAGGCGGACGCGGCGTTGCAGCGGGTCGCGGAGACCTACGTTGTCCAGGGCGCTGGGCAGATTGTGTATCGAGGAATCCATCCAATCACCGCGGACGGACTCGTTCGCCAGGTCTACTGGTCGATCGGTGAGTCCGGGTTCTCAACGGTTGTCTCAGTCAACACTGAGGGAATCCCCAACTGCCCGCGACTGGCCGATCGTCGCAACTGGCGTCGATCTCGGTCTGCTGTCGGGATCAACGCCTACTCGGCCAATCAGTATCGCGACCTGAAGTCGGGGAGCTTTACTCCGTGAGTATTAACCAGTCCTTCGATGCGGGGCTGACTGGCTTGCCGTGGAAGAATACCTCTGACACGACAGCGCCTCCGCACGCATTGGTCGTGATCCACGCCCACGAGTACGTTGATGCCGGGCGTCTACTCACGCTCAAGGGGCGTCGGCCAAACTCTGAAGACGCCTCGGACCCAACGGCGTTCCTTGTCCTGAACGGGCCAACGCAAGTTGATCCGAACGGGATTGGCACCTGCTACATCGCAGCGCACCATCCGGCTTGGGTTGCAGTCGACCCAACGACGCTGTTTCCTCCCGATCTGGACAGCGGGAGCTTCGCTTATGAGTTCGGCCCGGAGGCCGACAAGTGGACCGCCAAGCGGGACGTGGCTGGGTACACCTACGTCGGGCATCGCCTCGACGGTACGACCTTTCAAGGGAATCGTGTTCTCGTCTACCGCAACCTTGACAAGCGGCAGCGTCGGTTCGTGAAGATCACGTCGGTCAATAAGTTCCTTGACGGCTTCTACCTCAACGCCACAGCGACCGACATCGGGAATGGGAACTACTACCTCGATGGCAAGTTCGTTGAGGAACCGTACTTCTCGTCAGTCGTGTCCGGGTCTGGTCCGGGCCAGCAGGATGGCGATCCGATCAAGGTGTTCGCTTCGGATGCCCTGCGGGGAATTCTGTTCAACGGAGTCATCTGCGAGGTTGAACCCAAGCGGGCAAAGTCCATCCACTCAGGCGCGCAGGAAGAGACTGTCTGGGTGGCTGTCAACGGCGGCGTTGAGTGCTTCAGCGGCTACGTCATCAACAACGTCAACCACCCGATGTACGAAGTCTCGATCCAGAACCCGTCGACCATCATCGGGACCGGCGTGTCTGTCTATTCGCTGTACGGTGACTCGTTCTCGATCGGGCAGCGAGTTTCTGTGTCGTGGGACTACCGGCTGACGGAGAACACGTCGCAGGTTCTGACGTGGCTGCGAATCACTGACTGGGGATGTGCAACCTAATGGCACCACGCAAGCACCCCGGTCGATGCGGCTGCGAGAACTCATGGACGTTCCCTGACGCCAATGAGAACCCGTCCTGCTGCGAACACGCCCTATCAGCCCCGTGCTGGTACGCTCTCAGTTTTGAGTGCCCGGCATATTGGGCGACGCCGTACGTCGACGGCAACTCCAACTTCGTCCGCGAACCTCTTCTCGGGAACCCGCTGGGCCTTCTGGCTGGGCGTGGCGAGTGCCACTTCCTCGCCAAGGACTGCATCACGGGTTGCACTTGGGGGGACCGCTGGACGACATCGGCGTTTGGTTACGAAACTCCGCTGGTGACTGTAGTGGACTGTCCAACCCAGACGATCTGCGCCGACGTGACGACACCACCGGATTCAACTGGACTCGACGACACCACCAGCGATTTCTTTGATGGAGAATCCCCGGAGTTCAGTCCGTGTGGAATTGAATGCAATGGCAGTTCCGTGGACTGCGTTCCGTGCGCGTGGGCGAACTTCTGCAACGGGGCCGAGTTCACTGAGACCGGTCTCCAGCGGTGCATCAACAACGTGGTCGGTGACGCCCTGCTTCGCAAGAAGTGGGAACTGCTGATGATCTCTACGACCGAGGCGACGTTGACCTGCACGTCGAACCAAGGCTGGGTGGCGCAGTATTACTGCTCTGACTTCAATCCGGTCAACAAGTCCACGTTCGTTCGCAGCAACTGCCACGCGATGCTGATTGGCCTGCCCGTAAGGATTTGCTGCATCCCCATCAGCAAGTCGGTCGCCAACCCCTGTGACACGATCGGGGATAAGTGCCGGTGCAACGACCCTGGATTCTGCAGCACGACGATCTGGGTTCAGGTCTCGGGTTGCTCCGGGTTCTCTGGGCGTCAGATCGTCGGCCTGTCCAGAATGTATTCGGTAGGCGCTGGACTCACTGGCGTCTCGATGCCAAGCCCCGCCCCGTGCGGGTTCTTCTGGGGGACAGTGGGCGTTTCCGGGACGACGTGCGGAAACTATCGAAACCAGATGGGCATCCAAATCTGGTGCGACGGCACGACGTATCAGATCGCGGTCTACTGCTTGAAGCTCGACAACACTTGGGAAGCTGTCTCGGGCGCGGCGATCACCAGCATCATCTCAACGTGCTTCGGGCCGGAGTTGGCGTTCACTATCCCGGAGATGCCGTGCTGCTGCCTAGATGTGGGGGAACCTGTCGAGACTGGGTGCTGCCCAGATGATCCGACTCCGCGAACGCTAACGGCAGAAGGGGTCTTGTCTGATTGCACGGAATGCACAGGCACCGCATCAGGATCGGCGACCTACGTCGAAGGCGAGGCGAATCCGACGTGGGACGTTGACATTACCGTCTGCTCCCGGACGTACACGATCCGCCTCACATGCGAAACCGTTGCTGGGGTCACATCGTGGTACGCGAACATGACAGACACAGACCCGGACTGCGGTCTCGGCCTGCCGTATGCAGGGAGCTTTATCTCGTCCGCCTGCAACCCGTTAGAGATTGTGTTCATCTGGTCAATCAGTGGGTGCTGCGGAGACATCGCTGAGTCGCCGCTGCTTACGGTAACTTGGACAGAGTAGGGGGCGGTAGATGCCGAGCATCACGGAGTGGGTCAGCGGGGAGACGTTCGGTGGCAAAAAGCTGCCGCTCGACAAGGTAAACGCATACCGATCGCGCCGAGGGCTTCTGCCGATCGAGGAATCCACGCCGACTGCAGCTAGGATTGCGCCGCCAACCATCCGCTTCACTCGGGGCGTCGGCACCCACCTCAAGTTGCTCCTGAAAGAGTTGGGAGTGAACTCCGATCTCTGCGGTGAAGGCTGTGGCAGCTTTGCTGCGGCGATGGACGGCTGGGGAATTGAAGGCTGCATCCAGAACCGCGAAGCGATCCTTGAACGCCTGCGGCAGCGTTACAAAGAGACCTCATGGAAGACCTCGTTGAACGCTGCTTGGCAGACGATCGTCAGCGGAAAGGTGTTCGAGATGAACGTCCTGCATCCGCTTGAATGGCTTGTCGATGAAGCGGTTCGCAGGGCCGATAGCGAGTCCAAAGCATCGCTCTATCGGGACTGATTGCGTTTCCGCAAATCCAGTCCGTCGGCTGTTTCTGTTTCAACTGAGGCAAAGGTCGTCAAACTTCAGCGATTCGAGTCAGTCCCACCGTGTTGTCAGCTTCAGACATTGCACGGATTTGGTTTCGCTGTCGTCTGCACTATCTCGCGGCACCGCTGATGAGGCGGCTCGGGTTTCTGCCGGACCTTCCGCTTCCCTATTGGGTTGCGTCCTTGCGAACGGTTAGGGGTTACTGGGGAACGGCCAAACCGCGGGACAGATCGCTTTCGCGTTTGCCTGTTGACCGCTGATACCGTTTTTCGTTACCATCTCACCGTTCGCTTCGTTATTGGGGTCGGGGGTTGCTGCCAAGCTGGAACCCGGCCCCTTTTCTTTTCTGCGAACACTCTACCAAACTTCACTGATCCAGCAATCACCAGACTGAATCGTCGCTGAAAAAGTTCCGGGCCAGAAATAAAACCACGGCCACGGAAGTACGGTGAATGTTCCGCCTGTCGATCCGGCCAGCGGAGTAACTCCGGCAACTCCGGGCAGAGTCATCTTGAGCGATCGCGTTGGCTGATCCGGGTCGGAGACAACGAGCAGCAGCCTCTTTCCATTGCTCATGCGGACATAGGCTGAAACATCCCCTGCGGCGGGCAGTGTGATCGCCGGGCCGGTCTCGATTGTCGAGCCTGCAATCAGCGACTCGATCGACTTTACTCGGGTGAAGGTGTCGCGGACAGCAATCCCCGCTGGCGTTAGCGTCTCCGTGGTCCGCTGCCAGTCCACCAGCGAAGCCATCGGTGGCGTTGGCCCACCGTCTGGGCTGGGCATCCCGTGGGCGAACACGATCGCGCCGGGCGAACCGGAGGCGACCGCAGACCAGACTTGCCACCGGGTGCGGGCGGGAGTGGGCATCGCGAATGTGGCGTCACCGCCGAATCCCTGAGTCATCAGCAGCGGTCGGACTCCAACTTGTAAGGATCGCCCCACAGTTGCGTCCGCAGTCGTCTTGAACCACGTCAACGCCGCTGGACCGTAAGGTGGGTTGCTGGGCAGATTCGGCTGGAAGAACGGGTACACGTCGCACGAAACGACGGGGACCCGATTCCCGAGCGTGGTCAACGTCTGAGCGTGATATTCAGGAACCTGAACCATCGCTGTCGGGATACCCGCCGTCGCACACGCATCGGCGATCGTCCGCAGGTCGGTCAGTGCGGCGGGCGTCGTCTCGTCTCCCAGCGACCAACGCCACGGGCGAGCGTCTGCAGGCAGGGCTGCATTCAACGCTGTCAGCGTGGCGATCTGCTGCGATGCTGAGCGCGCCCCGGCATACCACCGCCCTGACCCCGCCACGATCTCGATCCCAAGTGTACGGCTTTCCCTGACGATCTGCGCGAGCCGGACGGGATCGTCTGGCAGATTGGTCCACCACACCAGATTCACGTTGGTCCTGCTCATCGACTGAATGCGGCGCGTCGTCGCAGCCGGGATCCCGGCCTCGCTCCCGGCGGTCTGCAGGACGACCGACCAATCACTGTAGACGCCCCGCAGGATGGCCGGATCGGCCCCCCAGGCGGAAGCAGTTAGCAGCAGCAGGACGCAGAGCAGGCGGACGGCGGATCGCATGGCAACATCCCTCGGAGCATTTCGGTAATACCGAAACGATCTTGGGGAATCGGTAATACCGAAATCAAGGGAGATGCTGCCGGATTCAGAAAAATCCGCTAGATCGCACGCATGGGGAAGAAGAAGCTGCCGCCGGAAAAGAAGCTGCAGGTCGTTCCGTTCCGCTTGTCGGAAGAGGACTTGCGGCTGATCGTTGATCGGGCCTGTCGTGCGGACTATGCCCATTTTGTGATTGCGTCGGCAAGTAGCATCTGCGGTTTTCCGCAGGCGTCCGTTCCGGTGCGATGTCCTTGGTATCACGGATACGCAAGGATCATGCCAATGCGCCGGGGCGCTACCTTGACATGGTAGAGGTCGCAGGTTCGAGTCCTGTATCGTCCACTCCCAGAGTCCCGCCACCGCGAGGAGCGGGGCCAGTTTTCAGTTCGCGACCTGTTCGTCCTGAAAAGCGGTTTGCAACTCTGGGAATTTACCGTGTTGTTTTATTTTCCACAACGATAGAATCGGACGATCATGAAGCAGACCCAGAACAAGACTCAGACCCCATCGTCAGCCGCGGCGATCCTCGGCGTCACCCCGCAGTACGTCCGGCAGCTTGCTCATGAACACGGGCTTGGGGAGAAAGTTGTCCCCAATCGCATCCTTCTGTATCCACAGGACATGGCGATGCTGCGGGCTTATCTGAGCAGCGTGACGACCCGCCGCCCTCGCATCTCCAATGACAGGTAGCACATGGCACGGCGGTATTGCCCACCGGCAACAGCAAGGGAACTGGCTAAAGACCTTGGTGTCAGCACGCCATTTCTGCAAAGCCTGATCTCTGGTCGTGGCATCGGAACGGTCAACGACGATGGCGTTCGCGTCCTTTCTCGCGACGACCAGAGATTCCTTGCCGGTATCATGGAGTCGACCGGCAGAACCGAGCTTGCGAAGAAGCTCTTAACCCGTGTCGGAAAATGACTTGAAACGATCTCTTTATTTTGTGCGGAAATCGGTTGACGTTATTTTGTCGATTTGATAGATATTGTTGACGTTGAACGCAGGCTGCAAACCTGCACAACCGTCACAAACAGGAAAAGCGAGCATGAGGCGAGCGAATCAGTTTGACCGTTTCTTCGACGGTCAGTGGCACACAGTAACTCCGTCAGTCGACGTGAAGTCTACGAGCCAAAATGCTGTTGGGGCGACATTCCGCTCCGCATGCGAGTACCGGGATTTAGTCCCGTTCGTGAAAAACAATCCGGACGGAACCGTCTCTATTCTTGGTGCCAGTCGAGAGCAGGCCCGAGAGCTTCGCGGAGAGAATCGCGTCGCCCCTCGGATGCGGCTGACTCTGGACGTGTACCTCGCAAAATACAAAGACCTCGGGCACGCCGAACGTGCTGCCCTGACTGGTCGGATTCTGGCCGATTCTCGCGGCTAACCGGTTCATCATTCCCTCGCCAGCGCACGGCTGCGCTTAATCGGGACGGACCCCGCGAGGGCTTCTTCTTACTGCGAAAGGAATCGCATGCTTGTTCTGACCAGAAAGATCAATGAGGCGATCCTTGTTGATTGTGGTCGAATCCGTGTCGTTCTCGTGGATGTTCGGGGCGATAAGGTGCGAATCGGCATCGAGGCCGGGCGCGAAATTGAGGTTGTTCGGGAAGAGTTGATTCAAGGGGGTGCTCATGGCGACTGCATCGGAAAAGCGGATCAAGATCAGCAATGTGGGGGCGATCGCAAAACTGGAGTTTCCAGTTCTCCCTGACGGTGGAGTCGTCGTCATTCAGGGAGAGCATGGTCTGGGCAAGTCCACGGCGATCGGTGCTGTGGATGCCATCGCCAGCGGTCGTGATGATCGAAGGCTCAAGCCTTCGGATGGCGCTGCCCGCGGAACGATTCAGGGTTGCGGCGTCACGATCACGATCGGGAAGCGAACATCCCGCTCTGGCGAGCTTGAGTGCCGTTCGATCGACGGGAAGCTGTCCGTTTCCGATCTAGTCGATCCAGGGATCGACAGCCCGACATCGGCTGATGCGAAGCGTATCCGCACGCTGATCCAGCTTGCCAAGGTTGATGCCGACCGATCGGCCTATGCGGAACTGTTCTCGTCTCCCGAGGAGTTCGAGCGGGTTGTTCCCAAGGAAATCACCCAGACGGACGATCCACTCGCCTTGGCCGACACGATCAAGAAGGCGATTGAGAAAGAGGCTCGTTCGCTTGAAGGGAAGTGTGAAACATCCCGCGCTCTTGCGGCGTCCTGCGCTAAGGCGATTGATGGGATCGACCTGAGCGCCCCGTGTGACGCTTCCGACTTGGCTGCCGCCTATGAGGTTGCGATCCGCAACGAGCAGGAGATCATTACCAAGCGGGCCAATTCCGAGCGACACAATGAAAGCCTCGCGAAAGCCCGTGCTGAGTTCAGCGAAGTGGCGGTCGCCGAAGCTGAGGCGCGGATCACGGAAATTGCCGGGCGTCGATCCGATCTTCGCAACGCCTTGTCAATGCAGTCCGATGGGCTTGCCGCTGCCGAGGAGACACTCACTCGCCTTCAGCGGGAACTCTCTGAGCAACAGGCTGTTGTTCGCGGGCTGATCCAGTCGATACTGGAATCCAAAGAGAACCTTGACCGCGCCGACAAAGAGGAATCCGCTGCGATCAAGGCTCGCGACGCACTGCTCAAGACCAAGCAGTCTCTTGAGGCTGCGGAAGCGGATGTCCCCCCGGATGACCTGATCGAGGATCGCCGCCAAGCCGTGAGGCTAGCCCGAGAAGCCGTTGAGACCGGCTCAGTCGTCAGGTCGGCTCTTGTCAAGGACGCCGAGCGGAACTGGCATTTGCGAGATGCCACGCAGTACGCCCATCAGGCCGAGCTTCTCCGTGGTGCTGCGTCTGGTGTCGACTCGGTTCTGTCCCAGCAAATCCAGCAGATCGGTGGGTGTCCGCTGCGAGTTGATGGCGGTCGCTTGGTCATGGATACGGATCGCGGGACTGAGTTCTTCTCTGACCTATCGGATGGGGAGCGGTGGAAGGTCGCCCTTGATGTTGCGATCGACGCCGTTGGAGAGACGGGCCTTCTCGGTATTCCGCAGGTTGCGTGGGAAGGTCTCAACAACCGCGTCCGCGATCTGATTAACCGTCATGCCAAGGATCGCCGAGCAACGATCGTGACAGCGGAAGTCACCGAGGGCAAGGAACTGACCGTCCAAGCGATGTGAAAGGATTCTATGCCACGGCACAAGGACGGATGTCGGACGATCACGATTTACCTGAGCGTCAAGAGCTTCGTTGCATTGGAAGCGATCCTGTCCCGCAAGGGCAGGTCGAAGAGGCTGGCTCGCAGTAAAGACGCATGGTGCTCGCAACGCCTCGAATCAATTCTTCGCTCGATTGAAAACAGAAGGGGTGGCAAGTGACAACCGAACGAAAACAGCCGGTTCGAGGCCCGGATTCTTGTACGCCAGAGTGGTACGCCATCCGGAATTCCATCATCGGAAGCTCTGAGGCAGCGGCAGCGTGCGGACTGTCGGAATACAAGACCCCGCTCGGTCTGTATTTGGAAAAAACAGGGCAGGCCGAGCCGTTCGCTGGGAACGAGCACACTCGACGCGGAAAGCGATACGAACCGCTGATCGCCGAGGACTGGCAGGAGATGACTGGACGGGCACTGATTCAGTACCCGTGCCCAATGTATCTGCATCCCGATCTGCCTGGGATCGCGGCCACTCCAGACGGGCAGATCAGCGAAACTGAGGGACTTGAGATCAAGTGCCCGTCGCCACGCATGAAAGACCGTTTCGGAGAGCAGGGGACGGACGAAATCCCGAACGACTGGAAGCTCCAAGCCCAGCAGCAAATGGGTGTGATGGGCTGGGATCGCGTCCACTTCGCGGTCAAGGTTTTCGACGAGCCGCAGCTTTACGTCGTCGAGCGTGACGATCGAATCATCGACGCGATGTTCAAGCTGGAGATGCGATTGCTTGAACGGATCGCCCAGCGGCTTCCTCCTGACCCAACGTGGGGGCATGAGACGACGCTTGATCTCGTCTACAAGGTCAACTCCACGGTCAACGAGAATCGCGTCTTGCTGACCAGCGAGGAGTCTTCACTCTGGTTCGAGTACGAGCGTCTCGGGAAAGAGATGGGCGAACTGGAGAAGCGACGAAAGGAGCTCAAGTCGAAAGTCCTATGGGCCATCGGAGAGAACGGCGGGGGAATTCTTCCGGATGGACGAATGGTGCGCCGCGCATGGGTTCACAGGCAGGGGTATTACGTCAACCCGTCAAGCTACATTGACCCGCGAGCGGTCAAGGCCGACAAGGGTCCGATCGTCGAACGAGATCACAAGAAAGAGGAGTTCGCAGTATGAGCAACGCAGTAGCCCAACAGCAGCAGCGTCCAGTGTCCAAGGCCAAGCAGTGGCTCCAGGCCGAATCGTTCAAGACTGCTGTTTCCCAAGTCATTCCAAAGCACATCACGGCGGATCGGTACGTCAGAGCCGCTATCACGGCGATGACTCGCGTGCCGAAGCTGGCAGAATGCGATGAAACGTCATTCACTCGGTGTCTTCTCCAGCTTGCCGAGTACGGTCTTGAGCCGGACGGTCGACGCGCCCACCTGATCCCCAGGTGGAACAAGAGAATGCAGTGCATGGAATGCACGCTCATCATTGACTGGAAGGGGTTGGCAGAGCTTGTGATGCGTTCTGGTCTGGTCTCGACGCTGCACGCCGATGTTGTCTGCGAAAACGATGAGTTTTTTTACGACAAGGGTGAGATCAGTTCGCACAAGATCGACTTCAAGAAGCCTCGCGGCGCAGCCTACGCGGTCTATGCCATGTGCCGAATGAAGGACGGCACCGAGAAGTGCGACGTGATGTCGATGGATGAGGTCGCGTCGATCCGTGCGAGGTCTCAGTCTGGCGACAACGGCCCTTGGGTCACCGACTTCAATGAAATGGCGAAGAAAACCATCTTCCGCCGCCTGTCGAAGTGGCTTCCACTGTCCCCGGAGATTCGGGCCGCTTCCGAGAACGACGACGATGTGATCGACATCGAACCGAAAGACGTGCGGCGGGTTGGTGGTGAAGATATCGCGAACGCGCTCGAAGACATGCTGTCGAAGTCTGCGGCTGAACATCATCACGAGCCAGCGGCGATCGAGGAGCATCATCCGGAAGTCCTCGACACGTCAGTCCCGTTCGAGCCGGAGAAGGTTCCGGTTGCATCGCAGCAAGAGACCCAGAAGCCGAAGCAGCGGAAGGCGGCGGACAAGTCTGCGAGCCCGGCTGATTCGCTCATCGCAGAGGCGATCGTAGCAGAGTCGAAAGAAGCCCTCGACGAGATCGCTCGGAGGGCAGGGACCATCCCGGAAGATTCTCAGCGAACCCGAGTGTACTTGGCCTGCGATGCTCGCCTGAAAGAGCTTCGCCAGCACGTCGAATAGCCAGCGATCTGCATGAGGGAGGCTTCCTCAACGATGGGGTCGACCATCGAATAAGACCGACTGGCTGGCCGACTACGGCTCGCGAACCCGTAAACAGCAAGTTTCCTGCAGCCTCCCCCGGATCGTGTACGAGGCGATCCGACAATGTGAGCGGGACACCTGCTGGGACCAATCGCGTGGCAGGCCGGAATGGACGGCCAACTTGCATCCGGAGCGGGTATGGGTACACCCGCTCAACTGCCAAGCGGAGCAATCTGCGAAGTGGGTTGGAATGGCGGTAGCCGGGAGCTATGGGCGCTCGCCAGAAATGGAAAGAACCCGATAACCGGCCCGAATAATTCATCACGAAAGACCATACCGGGTTCGACTCCCGGCGGATGCACTTAGCGATAATATAAGTCGCCACCGGCAAGGCTCAATGCGTGGTGTTCGCGCGAATCATTGCCGTGCCTAGCCCTGAATGGATCGCCACCACGGGAACGATAGACGTGGTGAGTCGGTGGCGACTTTTTAGTATTGAACGAGAGAAGCGTGCCGAGCTTCGACGTGAAGTGGGGACGGAGTTACCTCGGTGACACACGCCACGATGCACTGATGATCGGCCCCTGCGACTTGGGTGAAAGCGGAGCAAAGCATGACGCGAATTCCGACATGCGGTGGACCTCGCCACCCGCCTAAAAAACGCGAGGGCGAACGCCGGACCCGCTGGGCGTGACAGGTCGGAGAGACGGCCATTATTCCAACAGAAACAACCCGTTGCGTGAGAGACCTTCCTGAGCGCTGGTAGACGGTGGCTGCCACACCAAGGTCAGACCAGAACAGGCGGGCGCGGAATCGAAAGGGATGATGGGCGGCTAGAGGCTTGATGATGGATGGTCCCCGAAGCTCTTGCCCGGACCAAGGAATCGCTTCCGCGTGACTTACAAGTCCAGTCTCAGGGTGAGGCAGTAAGCCCAAGGCTGGCGGGCCTTACACAATCAAGAAGGCGGCACGATGCCAACCAAGAAAATCCCGTACTGGTCGCTTTACCTGAGCCCTGACGAGCAGGATGTCATCAGGAAAGCGACACAGTTCTCCGGCGAGAACGCCCCGGACGAACCATTCGACCACCCTCTAAATTCGGGCGGAGACATCATCTCCATGTCGGCGGAAGGGTTGGCGTTCTATGAAGCGGCCATTGACCGCTGGGCTATTGAAGGACGCCCCGAATTGAAGCTGGCTCGTCTTGCCGGGCAACTCTGCTGCAGAATCCAAATCGCTGGGAGGTTCAACCCCAGCGGATACGCCGAGGTCCATGCCCCGGAACTGGCTCCTGTTGAAACCCAAAAAAGTCTTTTTGACTGACAGAAATCAGGGGCGAAAACGTGGCTTCGGACAGGCTTGCCTACTTCAGTTTCTACCCTCGCGACTTCGTTTCGGACGATGCCGTTGAGTGCATGGAGACCGAGGCGATCGGCGCGTACGTGCTCCTTCTTTGCAAGGCGTGGCACCAAATTCCTGCGGGAACTTTACCGGACGACGATTCGTCGCTCGCGAAGTGGTCTCGCCTGTCAAAAAAGAAGTGGGAACAGCACCGCGAGTCAGTCCTTCGCGCGTTTTACCGAGGCGACGACGGCCGCCTTCACCAGAAGCGAATGGAATCCGAGCACGCAAAGGCACTTGCGACGATCGAGAAGCGGTCGAAGGCAGGAGCGGAGGCGGCGAAAGCCAGGTGGAATCGCATGCCAATCGCATCCGAATCGGATAGCAATGGCAATGCGAACGCAATGCGATTTGATGCCATCCAGAATCAGATACAGAATCAGATACAGAATCAGGAAGACAATACCCCCCTACCCCCCAAGGGGGATGCGGCTTCGCCGCGGTCTTCTCGGGTTCCATCGGAGAAGTTCGATCCGTTGTCTGTGCCGATCCCGGCTGAGCTTGATTCGCCGGAGTTTCTTGCTGCGTGGAAATCCTGGATCGCCCATCGCAGCGAAATCAAAGCTCCGCTCAAGCGGACCATGACGGCCAAGCAGCTTGAGGGCTTCGTGAAGATCGGCATCGACCGATCTGTCGCGATGATCGAGCACACGATCCTGAAGGGCTGGCAGGGTCTTCGTGAGCCGGATCGTGCTGGTTCTGTCGGCCCGGATTTGTTCGCTGGTGTTCGCCAGTCTCGCGAGCTTGTCGATCGGGTTGAGGCTGGTTCTGCGGGGTTTTTCTTAGAAGGCGGTGAGGCGAATGACGCCTGATGATTTCGATCGCTGCATCAAGGTTTTGATCGCTGGTGTTGGTCGCCCAATGCCAGCCGAAACGGTCGTCGTCTGGCGTGAATGCCTTGGCGATCTGAGCTTCGATCAACTCAAGCTCGGGGTCACGGCGTCACTGCGGGACTGGACGTTTTGGGGGTTCCCCTCAATCGGATTCGTGGCTGAGCGCTGCGGGGTGCCTCGGGCGACCGTCAGCACGGATCAGCAGGCGGTGCTTGCGTGGAACACCGTCCAGAAGGCCATAGGATCGCTTGGGAGCTACGTTTCGGTCGACTGGGGTGATTCTACCATCCCGGCTGCAATCGACGCTTCTGCGCAAAGCTGGGTGGCTCTGTGCGAGTGCCAGTCCGACGAGCTTTCGAGGTTTGTCCGACCAAAGTTCATTGATGCGTGGAAGGCGTTCAGGGCGTCGGGCGTCAGTGGACCCACGGTCAGCCTCGGGATTCTGGCGAGGGACGCCGGGCGGATTGGCGGCGAGTTGCCGACTCCTGTCCGGATCGGTGAAGCCCGATACCCGATGGTTGGATTCGGCAAAGAGCAGTGGGCTCACGAAATTGATCGCAAGTCGCCACGGCTGGAATACGAGCCGAAGTTCGTCCAGTTCGATGCTGGCGTTGGTGGTTTCGACGACGCGGACGCCAAAGAGGTCGATCAGCAAGTCGCGTCGCTCAATTCGATTCTCAAGGCAAAGTTCAATTCCTGAAATAATAGCGTTGCATTTTTTGTCGATGTCGACAATAATTCGCACGCCCCAAACGAAAGGTGGTGTCAGATGTCTGAGCCGAACGACGATCTCGGTTGCTTGCAGCGAAATGTGCGGGAGCAGGCTGAGGATGGCCTCTCGCTTCTTGTTCAATGGGCGTTGAGTGGTTCTGACATCGACAAGCAACTCTACAGAGATTGGGCCTGTCGATCTCAGGGGTGGGATCGAGACGCCATGAGGCACGAACCATCGTTCGTTCTCGGTCAGGTTCTTGCCTCGATTCCGAAAGGGACTTCGCTGTGCATCAAGTAACTGAGATCGAGGTTGATGGTCAGGACTTGTACGCGGCGGTTGATCTCGCCTGTGCCGTTGTCCCGGCCCGAACTCCGATGGAGTCGCTGAAGAATCTGCTGATCCAGGCGTCGGATGGAATCCTGACGATTTCGGCGGGGGATTCGGAAACGTCACTTCGCGCCTCTGTGTCTGCCGAGGTGACTGGAAAGGTCGACTTCGCTGTTCTGGCTTCGACATGCAAGTCGATTCTTGCTGGCTGCAGCGGTTCGATCAGGATTAGCGTCGAGGAGCGTCGCGTTGTCGTGTTCTCGTCGAACGGTCGGTATGTCCTTCCGCTGGCAGTGACTGATGGGCTTGTCCCGGCGATGTCGTTCAACTCGGTTGATTACCTGACAACCGATCTCCCGAGGTTCCGCGCGGCGATTAGAATGGCTGTGCGTTGCGTCTCCGAAGTCAAGGACAACGGTGCTCTGGTCAATGTGTTCGTTGATCCGCTGAATGGTCGAGTCTCGGCGACGGACACTCGCCGGATTCTGATCGCATTCGTTCCATGGGAGAAGGTCGGTGATCCACGAGTGCCAGACCCTGTGGATGCGGCGACAAATCAGGTTCTGCTGTCAACGACATGCTGCTCCGTCCTTCAGCGACTGTCTGGGTCGACGATCGACGCCGAGTTCACCGACAGTGTGGCGCTGTTCCGCGTTGGTGCCGTCGTCGTGAACTGCAAGCTGTCTGTCGGTCGGTTCCCGAATCTCAAGCGATTCACCGAGCCAGCAAGCGGGAGCATGTCGACAAACTGCGAAATCCCTGCTGGCGCGGTGGCGGATGCAGTGAGTCGAGTCCGTATCGTTGTCACAGCCGAGCGCAGCAGGGCCATATTTGAGTTCGGTCAGGAGTCACTGGTCGTCTCGTCTGACATGACGCATCTTGGAGAAGCTGAGGCTTCGATTCCAATCTCGCTGAAAGGCCCGTCTGTCACGTTCGCAGCCGATCCAAAGTACGTCCACGATTACTTGTCGAAGCTCGACAAGGTGTCCCCGGTTCGATTCGGCATGAAGGACTTCGAGTCGTACGTCTTCATGGACTGCGAGCAGTTCGGGTGGCGGTACGTGGTCATGCCGATTGTTCTTGAGGAGAAGCCGCAGTGAGCATTGAGGATGTTGCAAAGAGGTCGCCTGTAGACAAGACGGCTGCGGTGGTGGCTGGAAAAGGCGTCGAATATGTCCCGCCAAAGGTCGTGTTGACAGCCGACTCGGATGTTCCGCTTCCAACCAGGAATGTACCAAAGGACGTACAGAATCTGACTGGCATCAGGCGGTGCCGCTTGGTTGTTGTTGGACTTTCCTTGAACGTTTGCGGGCGGTGGGTGTGTCGATGCGACTGCGGTGCCTACACGCTAAGGACCGCAAGGGCCATTAAGAATGAGGGAAATCCAGATCGGTGTGAGCACTGTCGGCATCTCGCCTACCTGAAACGAACGGATGGGTTTAGGCGTGTCGGTCGTAATCGGTCGGACAAATGGGATTAGCGGAGATTTCAGAGTGAGCAAAATCTACGTCGGAATCGACCACAGCCTGTCAGGGACCGGGATTGCGATCCTCGGAGAAGACGGATCGCTGAAGCACTTGGCGACCTGCAAGAGCGAACCGGACGGCACTTCGGTTCGCCAGCGAGTGTGGCGATTCCGCGGGCTCGCCGGAAATGTTCAGGCTGAGATCATCCACTTCTTGAGCGGCGGGACAATGATCGGCGTCTGCTGCTTTGAGGGTTACAGCTTTGGATCAAACAAGTCGCACCACTCGGCGATCATCGAGAGCGGGTATGAAGTCCGGTCTCACATGGTGGCGACGGTTGGTGGTGCGATTTACGAAGTCCCGCCAACAACGCTCAAGAAGTTCGCGTGCGGCAAGGGGAATGCCGACAAGGCGGCCGTCGTCTCGGCGATGACCAAACTGAGCAAGACGGAGTTCAGGAACGACAACGAGTCGGACGCCTACGCGCTCGCTCGGATGGCGTACTGCATGGGTGAGTCGGTGGACCCAGGTAACGAACCGGCACGTCAGTCGCTGGCCGTTGTGGCTGGCAAGGACGAGAAGAAATCCAAGAAGGCTGGAAAGGTGGTGGTGGCGTGATCGATGATTCTGGGTTTAATGGTGCGCTCAGTCCCGCTGATGAAACTGGCGTCAGCGGATTCATCAATCTGTTGTGCGGTCGCATCGGCCTGTGGGCGAAGTATAAGGGCTGGCGAGAGGCCGAGCCACGCAATCCGCTGGTGCTTGCGGCTCTCATCCACTCGGAGGTTTCAGAGCTTGTCGAGGGGTATCGACAGGGGAATCCTGCGTGTGACAAACCTGGCCTTGAGGGCATGTCGAACGCCGCCGAGGAGTTGGCGGATATCGTGATCCGCGTCTGCGACTTCGCGGATGAGCATGGGATCGATCTTGGTGATGCCGTCATCAGGAAGCTGGCTGTCAATCAGAAGAGGCCGCATCGGCACGGTAGCAAAGCGTTCTGACCTGACGCGGTTGGTGGTGGTGCTGTTTCACGCTCTTTCTGCGGAGTGATGGCGATGGCAAATCTGACGTTCGACGAATTCCGTCAAGCAAACCGCACGCGGTGCCTGCGATGGCATCCCGCTGGAATCGAATCGTGGTCCGACTCCGATTGGATCACGGCGATCGTCGGCGAACTTGGTGAGCTTGCGAGCCTCATCAAGATGCGGAACCGGGAGCGCGACGGACTGCCGGGCAACAAGTTCTCGCCGACCGACAAGATGATCGCAGACGAGGCGGCGGACGTGTTCACGTATTTGGACCTGTTCTGCGAACGGAACGGGATCGAACTTGGGAAGGCCGCGGCGACGAAGTTCAACGAGGTGAGTGAGCGATGCGGGTTCCCGGATCGGATCGATCTGTAGGGCAGTGCCTGAGTTCTGTTTCACGTTCTTTCGAGCGAGGGGGAGTTATGGCCGGTCGTCTGCTCATCGGTGATTGCCGCGACATGATGCGGACGCTCGCGCCGAAGTCGGTGCACTGCTGCGTCACGTCGCCGCCGTACTGGGCGCTCCGTGACTATGGCGTCGACGGTCAACTCGGTCTTGAGCGGACCCCAGCCGAGTACGTTGCCGCGATGGTCAGCGTGTTCGATGAGGTGTGGAGAGTGTTGCGGGACGATGGGGTGTGCTGGATCAACATCGGGGATTCTTACGCGAGCCAAGGAGGGTCTGGTCAGAGCCGTCACTGGGATGAAAGGGAGAAGAACATCGAGACTCAAAGTCTTCGAAGAATACCGATAGGCGGCCTCAAGCCGAAAGACCTAGTAGGCATCCCGTGGCGTCTCGCGTTCGCTCTTCAGGAACGCGGCTGGTATCTCCGTCAGGACGTGATCTGGCACAAACCAAATCCGATGCCGGAGAGCGTCCGCGACCGTTGCACGAAGGCGCACGAGTACGTTTTCCTGCTGGCGAAGTCGGATAGGTATTTCTTCGATGCGGAGGCGATCAGCGACGTTGCTGTTACTGCCGGAAAAGTAAATCTAGGTTTTAGCCCGGAACGCGCGGAATCAATGGGTCGGTCTGCGTCTGGAAATGAAAGAACAGGGGGGCGCGATCTTGTTAGGGGCGAAACCCGTAACCGCCGTTCCGTTTGGTCAATCAGCACGCATTCCTACCGTGGCGCACACTTTGCGACCTACCCGCCTCGCCTTGTCGAGCCGTGCATCCTCGCCGGAACGTCGGCCGCCGGTTGCTGCCCGACCTGCGGCGCACAGTGGCGGCGAGTCACGGAGAAAAACCGAGTCGCGACCCGACCCGGCGAAGGCAGCAAGGTCAATGGCCGCGAGACGATCGAAGTCGGCAACCGCGACCCGCAACGGCACGTTACGCAGACGATCACAACGGGATGGGCGGCGGCGTGCAAATGTCCCGCACACGAGCCAATTCCCTGCACGGTCCTTGATCCGTTTCTTGGGAGCGGCACGACGGCGGCGGTGGCTGAGTACCTGGGGCGTCGGTGGATCGGATGCGAGTTGAACGAAGAATACGCCGAACTCGCTCGGCAGCGGATTGCGGAAGGCTATCGACCGAAGGCGAAGTCGACTGGACGGAAGAAGCGGCGGAAGTCTGGGCGGTGCGAGATGTACGCGGCGAGTCTGTTCGATGGAGGCGACGAATGAAAGCTTTCGTCTACGCCCACAAGCTCGAACTCTGGCTGATGGCAAACTACGTCGCGTTGTTGGCGAAGTCGATCGTGACCCGTGATCCGGGCCGGTCGCTGTACTGGCTGGGTGCAGTCGTGTTGATGAGTGGCGTGTTGTTGATGGGGGCTAAACGATGACGTTCGACGAACTGATGACTCAGGCTGTGCAGCGCACAGTTATCGACTTCATTCGCAAGGGCGAATGGATGAAGATCGACTACAACGCCAGGGTTAATATCGACTCGGATTGGCTACGCAGGATGCACAGCCGAGTCGATATGGAATCGGTGATGGATATCGTTCGGTCGCAAGTTGAGCAGCGAATCGCCGACGGAATCATAAACGCGATGACGACGGAGATCGCAACTGACGTAAAGTCGATCATGTCGAATAGGGAGCTACGAGAAGACTTGAGGGCTGTGTTGCGTGCAAAAATCCGCAAAGCAGAAATCGCGGTGAGCGAATGAGCGACAAATTCACCGCAGACGCGACAACCTACACGAGGCTACGAAACCACCTTGATCGACTCAAGATCGACGAGCACAAGATCGAGACAATCGCTGCGGCAATCAGCGGCGTAGGCTACGGCATCGGACTGGCTAAGAACGACTGGGAGAACATCATCGTGGCCGGACTCGCGATGGAGATCGACGACACGAGGCAGGAAATGGAAGCGATCGCCGCGAGATGGAGACCAGCAGAATGACAGCAACAACATCCAACCGCGTGCCGGTGATTGGCGACACGATCATGACGCGGACACCGATCAGCTACGGACAAGATGCCGGACGTCATCTGCGGTGCGTGTTGCTGAATGCCGAGGCGGTTGAACATGCCAGGACGCTTGTTGCGTCTGGTAACTGGGTGGTGGTCGAGAAACAAGAAAGCGAGGCCGCGAAGTGAACGACTCAGATTCAGTGACGATCGAAATCGTATTGCTCGTCCACAGAGATACCGGCGTCTGTATTATCGACGGGAAGGTTGGATACACAGCAACTGAACTCGTCCGTTCGTGGGGGATGAACTGGCAGCACACCGGCACGATTCCGATCACGATCCCGAGGGGCTACACACTCCCGCCGCAACCAGTAGCAGTCCCGGCTGTGGTCGGGGAAGTGAGGCAAGCATGAACCGCGACCGCATCAGCAACAACCTGACGCGAGCGGTCGAAAAGATCGCACAGGCTGCGCCGATCATCGGGCAGATGGCGGGGAAGCTGTCGGCACAAGAGGCGGGACATGCCGACGAATTGAGGTCGATCAAAACACGTGCGATACATCTCGCGAACGACCTGAGAGCGTTGCGGGATCGGATCGACAGCGAGGAAAGCGAGGGTGGCCATGAGTGACATCCTGAGTCCCGAGCAGGTCGCGGAGATTGCCGCACGAAGCATCCACCTGTCGCACGCCAACATCCGTGACCTGTTGCGGTCGCACGAAGCACTGCGGGCCGAGGTCGCACGGTTGACACCGCCAGAAACCATCGCGATCGCGGCCAAGCTGATCCTGTCGCTGAATCGTGCCGAGATCGCTGGCAAGTCATCAATGGACGTGCTCAACCAAATCGTGCCGGGAATGAGCGAAGACGACGTAATGGAATTCGCTGCTGGTGCGTTGCTCAAGATGGCCGAGTTCATCGCCGGTGAAAGTGAGGTGAAGTGATGTACGGGGACGAATACACAAAGATTCAAGACGCGATCAAGCTCTACGAATCGGCTGGCAGTGTGATTCAGTCTTGTGGAGACAAGCGTCAGCGACTCGCGAAATACGCTGCCCAAAAAGAGAAGATGCAAATCGCATTCGTCGGGAACACCGGGGTCATCGACATTCCCGACGAGATGCAAAAAGAACTGCATGTGTGGCTGGATAATCGATTCTGGAAAATGCAGTCAGACGCGGCACGACTTCAAGAGTCGCTGACATGCCCAGCGGCAACAAATAATCGCCAACAGTGTACTGAAGAGGAGACCTGACCGATGGGAAATGAAATCTACGGAGAACGTGACCTGCGAGACGACACGCTTTCAAGGTCTATCAAAGCAAGACTCGATCTCATGCACATGACCGGAGAAAAGCTCGTCGAAGAACACCGCATGAGGGCAGCGGAAGCGTTGATGTCAGCAGGCATCACGCTCATCCCGTCTGACCATTTACTGGACCATCAGTTCTGCGTCAGTCGTGGTGTCTATGAGGCTGCAAAGAAGATTTGCGGAAAGGAGACCTGACCGATGACAGAACCAGACCGCACACAACTTCCGCCGATCGGCAGCGTGTGGGGGCATCCACAAAAGTCTGAGACGTGGATGCGTATCATTGCGAATGAAGACGGCGTGGTGGCCGGTGAGGGTTTCGGTATCAATGGAGATACTCGCCCACTCATGGTGTGCATAAGTGATTTCTGGGCGCTAGCAGAACGCACTGGAGTTGTCCAAATCATCCCGCAGCAACCGGAAGGCGGTGCATCGTGAGCTACATCGACAAACTCCGCTACGAGTGGGGCAACAGCACGGATGGCAGCGAGTGGGTCGAGTTCCTGGAACGGCGGCTGGAATCGCTGTTCGCAGGCGAGCCGCTGTACCGGGTGCGTCTGCTTAACTGGAGGCGGCTGAGCGCATACGACATCAGAGCCGATGGGCATCGCAGCAGCTACTACATGATTACCGGTCAAGATAGTTACGCCATGCTGCACGTTGTTCGTTTCGTGTCGACCGACCACGGCGTGAAGCCGCAGGAGACAGAAATACCGATCAGTCCCGACAGAACGATAGAGGGGGCCAGGCTCGCGGCACAGAAGCATTTCGAGGACGTTGTGATGGGATATCTGGAGCCGGTCTATCTGTATGGAACCGAGGTGAATCCGTGACGCTCGACGAACTAATGAAGCGATTCCCTGAACTGCGGGAGACGGGGTTTAGTCTTGTGTTCTGTCGTGCGCTTGCTGGTGAAATCTCTCCGAACGCATGCTGGGCATTCATGTACGGAATGTGGATGCACACAGGGGACAGCGTTCCCGCCGTGCTGCAGAACGTGGCCGACGAGTATCAGAGTGACCGCCATCTGTGCATGTGAGGAGTGAAGCCGTGAGCGAACCGAAACCGGTGATGATGCGGGCGTGGATCACGACATACCCGGTGAATCGCCCGTGGGGCTATTCCGGTGCAGGGGCAGCGAAACGATGGGCGGCGTTGATGGCCGCGTGGCAAAGAGGAGTTCAGTTTCAATGAAAGTCAACGCATGGAAAAACATCGAAGTCGAATTCGAGGCTGACGTGTCCCTCGACGACTGCATCAACGAAATGCTGGACATCGCCAGCAGCGAGGACGGACGCAACCGCAAGCTCTCAGCCGTCGACGGGGCGACGAAAATTCTGGAGCGGATCGACCCGAGCATGTTCGATGAGGCGCTGATGAAAGATCCGAAGACGATCGAGTTGTTGCGGTCGCGGCTGGCGAAGTGGATCGAACTGGTCGAAGCGAAATAACCAGCGAGCACGCGGTTTCCCCGGTCGCGTGACCGGGCCGCTACCAACATACAGAAACAGGCACGGAAGCATCCGCATGGAACAAGAACGATATGCGACTCAAGTCCTCAACTACGGTGGCGGAGAGCAGACCGTCGCTATGTGCGTCCTGATCGTGAACGGAATTATCCCGAGGCCTGACCGGATCGTAATGGCCGACACAAGCCGTGAGGTCAAATCCACATGGAGCTACCTGCTAGAAGACGTGCAGCCGTATCTCGACCGCCACGGGCTGAAAGTTGAGATTGCGCCGCATTCTCTGGCAACGGTCGACATCTACGCGCATAACGGCGACATGCTGATGCCTGTGTTCACCGCAACCGGAAAGCTCCGGGCGTTCTGCTCTGGCGAATGGAAGGTCGAGGTTGTCAAGCGATATCTCCGCAGCACTGGCGTTACATCTGCTACCCAGTGGATCGGGTACGCATTCGATGAGACTCGCCGATGGAAAGGGAAGAACACTGAGGATGGTCCGTGGCGAATCAAGTTCCCACTTGTCGATATCGGAATCGTTAAGGCGGATTGCCCTGTCATCATCCGCAAGGCTGGGCTGCGACCAGCGAGAAAGTCTCGCTGCAAAATGTGTCCGAACCAGTCGAATGCTGAGTGGCGTGAACTGCGAGACAGCTCACCAGAAGAGTTTGAGGACGCATGTAAGATCGACGAAGAAATCCGCGAAGAAGATGACCTGCATGCGATGTTCCTGCACCAAGATCGGGTGCCACTGAGGGATGCCGATTTAGACAGGTTGGATCGCAAAGAACCAGACAGGCAATGCACGCTAGGGGCGTGCTTTATCTGAACAAACGGAGGCACGCGGTCGTTTCACCCGTCGGGTGAGCCGCGAGCATTGGCGCAGCGTCGGGGCCGGTGCGGTTGGTACTCACCGGTCCCGACGTTTACGAGGAGTGATGGCGATGACCGACCAGCAACACCCCGAACTCGTCCTAGGACAGCGGTACTACATCGCATACGCGGGGCGAGTCGAGTCCGCCGTGTGCGTCCAGACTGAGTGGAGAGTCTTCCGCATGGATAACGGCAGCCTTAAGGTTGCTGAACCGCACGAGTTTTTTGGGGCCGCGATGAACACGCCGCGCCGAACGTGGTGGCAGTGGCTGAAAGGGGAGCAACCGCAATGAGAATCCTCAGGTTCAGCAGCAACGGCGACGACATCACCGACATGCCGGAACTCTGGTCGGTGACAGATACCGAGGTCTGTTCAACGAATTATCCGCACCCAACGATCACCAGCGGTCAGCACACGAACGGCCCGCGAACAAACTGGATGCGACAGATCGGCGGGGAGTGGGTGCCGTTGCGTGAGAAGTCGATGCACAAGGTGGGGTTGATTGTTGCCGGGAAGCGAAAGGACTGTGACTGATGGCAATGACCTGGATACCATCGACCAGTGTCCCGAGCGGCTGAAGGACGGGCGGGAGGTGCTGGCAGTCGCCGGACAAGACTGGGGAAAAGCGTACTGGGAAAACGGCGAATGGATTGATTCGTCGTGGTGTCCGCCGGTGCCATTCGTTGGTATCACGCACGTCCTCGAAATCATCCCGCCGACTGAGTGACCGCACACAAGCAGAAAGCAGGCACGATGAGAAGAGTCTACAAGTCTGGAAACGCGATGGTCGTCGCGAATAGTCGGCGACAAGCAAAAGCGTTCTTAAAATATGAAGGGCTGTCCTGCCGCAATATTGAGATAGTCCGAGACGACATCCCGATGGTTGCCGATGACGGGGGTGGGATCAATGTCGTGATGACGCCGCCGGATGTTGTCGTTGGTTATTTCCCCGGCCCTGGGGCAAAGCTAATTCCTGAACTGTGAACAGAAAGGGGCACGATGCCAATCTACGCCTACAGCCGCTGCTCACACCGCGACTCCGAAGAGTCTGGCGCTGGGCTCGCCGCGCAGGATCGCGAGAACGATCGGCTCGCCGAAGAGGTGCGCGACCACTCGCCAGAGCAGCGGTACGGCGTGGCGTCAGCATTCCACGACCAGCCGGGAAGGTTCTGCGACAAGACGACCTCTGCATTCCGAATCCCCCTGTTCGAGCGAAAGGCCGGAAAGGCGCTCAAGGCTGTGCTGCAAAATGGCGACTACATCGTCTGCTCCAAGGTCGATCGAATGTTCCGGTCGATCTACGACATGGCGACGACCATGAAAAAGCTGGAGCAGATGGGCGTGTCTGTTCGGTTCGGGAACATTCCTGTCGACACCGGCACCCCAATGGGGAAGGTAATTCTTGCCACTCTCGCCTCAATGGCAGAGTGGGAGAGTCACATGAAGTCGATCCGCACCAAGGAAGCCTTGGCAATCAAGCGAGCCAAGGGTGATTCGTCGCTGGTCGACAGGCAGGCAAGCACAAGGCCCAAAGAAGCAGCATCGCGGTCTCCAAAGCTCGCCAAGTCGGCACAGTTTGATGTCGGTGTACTCAAGCATATGGGGGTCGAGTCGACGGGGCGAGACGCACCAGCCCAAAAGAAGCCCGGCAAGGTCTGGATTTACCTGCGGTGCTCCCACTTGGATTCCGTCGAGTCGGGGCTTGGGCTTGAGTGGCAAGAAAAAGTCTGTCGCAAGCGGGCTGACGAGATCATGAAAGACAACCCGCTTGTGTCGGGTGTTGAGGTCGCCTGCGATGAGGCTGTGTCTGCATGGAGGTATCTTTTCCGGAACCGCCCATCAGGTCGCCGCGTCTTCGAGGAAGCAAAAGACGGCGACCATGTTGTTGTCGCTCGGCTTGATCGGGGATTCCGCAGCACAAGAGACCTTGCGGAGACCGTCCCCCACCTGATCGACCGCGGAGTCAATGTTGTCTTTGCCTCTGAGGGGATGAACTTCTCGACAGTGTGGGGGCGCGTCGCACTGATGGTGCTTGGGCAGTTCTCCGAGATCGAACCGGCAATCACTTCCGCAAGAACGCGGGAAGCCCTGCGGGAACTACGCGCATCCGGAAAGGGGATTGGGTGGGCATTTGCCGGTTTCAAGATGGTCGGCGAGGGTGAGGACAGGCAGATGGTCCTGTGCCGCCGCAGCGTTGCCCTGAAGCGTCTGGCTTACTGGCTGCAGGTTGTCTGCGGAATGTCATGCGCAAAGGCATCCGACAGAATCGAGGAGCTAGTCGCGAAGCGAGAGGGGAGGCGTCCGATTTCAAGAAGTGGTGTTGACATCGACTATGCCTGCCATTACTTCAAGATGCCGATGAAGGTCATTCAGGCGATGCAGCAGTCCGACAAGGCTGCCGCCAAGAGGAGTCAGCACCACAACAAGGGTATGGTGCGCGGCATGATCTGCCGTTCTGTCGGAGTCGGCATGGCGTACCACAGTCGCGTGCAGTGGCCGCGGATTCGCGATTACCTAAAAGCGAAACGCTGCGAGGCCCGTGAAAGGCTTTCGCAGCGTTCTCTGGATTGTCAGTCCCAGGCAGACTAGCACTTGCCGGAAGACTTCTTTCCGCCTCCCTTGCCGGGCTTGGCGTTGCCGCCGACGTTCTTCACGGTCTGCTTGGGGAGACCCTTCTTCATTCCAGCCATCGTCGAGACCTTTCGTAATCGAGGTTATGCCACTCACTCACCGCTGGGGACTTCCTGCGGTTTTCTTCTTCCGGCCTTTCTGTCGGTCGGACAGTTGCTTCTGGAGAGCATTGAATGCCACTGCCAGCCGTGCGGCGCGCGGGTCTGACTTCTCAAGCTCAGCGATCTGCTGTTTCGAGAAGTGTACCCGGCTGAATTCCTTGGCCCCAATCTGCTTTCCGTACGCCTGCGCGGCATCCCGGAGCACAGCATCCTGAGCGGCTGGCGAGATGTCGGAGACACGCGCCCCGGTTAGGAAGTTCAGACCCTTGGACAGCGGGTCTTTGCGGGTGTCCGTGAGCGACCGCGCCGTCGTCAGCGCCCGGCTTATTGGCGAGTTTCCAAGGATGAACTCGACGGGTTGCTGCCCCGTGAATCGCACGGGGCCACTTCCCTCTGGCATCATGCCGGTCATCACGCCGATGTTGCTCAGTGTTCGTCCAACGGTCGGGTCAAGGTCGCCAAGATCGCGGCCACCCATCGGTCCACGCTGGAAGAACGACTCGCCGGTCGCGTATTCGATCGGTGCCTTGATGAACGGGTTTACCTGCGACAGCCCCTGCATCAGCATGCCCTGTGTCCCGCCTCCAAAGTAGCTCAGCGGACCCTCGTGCATCAGGCCAAGGCCGGTCAGGTATCGCTTCGTTCCATCGGGGAGCGTGTTCAGCGGGATGCTGGTTGTCTGCTGGACATACTCCGGGGTGGTCGGGTCTTTGTCCTGCATGTCCGCAGTGGCGCGAATGGTCTGCGCCATCGGTCCACCAGGGCGAGTCGCAAGCTCCTTGGCGGTGTGAACGCCTTGAGATTTCATGAAGTTGTAGAAGGGCAGCGCCCGCCGAATCTGCTGTTCGGTCGGAGTCAGGGCGTCAAGAGAGTAGTCAGCGAACGCGGAGTTCACGTCCCTCGCAGCCACTGATGGGTCGTACCCGTCTCGCAGCAGGTGCAGGTCCGACGCCATGCGGGTCAGGTCGTCGGCATGCCCCCCAAGCAGATCGGATGCGGCGGCGGGGCCAAACGTCGACTCCGTGCGACCGCCAACATTCCGCACGTTCATGGGGTTGAATCGACCGGCCTCGAACTTTCCTGTCGCCGGATTCTTTCCAGCCAGCAGTTTGGCGGCGTCCCCAAACATCTGCGGGTACGTCTGCTCGATCTGCCCCGGCAGGCCGCTCGTCACGTCATCCAACGTTGTCCCCGTTGGCACAGCCGCGTCAGAAGCCATAACACCAGACCGACCGTACCTCGACTGGTAGAGCGATTTGTAGGCGTTCAGTGCGTTCTCTGGGGTGTTCTCGATTCCAGCGTCGTACAGGAACTTCTCGATCGCCGGGATGTTCTGCAGTCCGTCGATAGCCTGACCGCGAAGAATCTTGCTGGCATCGGCCAGTCCGCCGCCAGTCCCGAGCCACCCCTGTTCGCCCATGCGAACGGCGGACGATGCGAGGTCGCGAGTGATTCGCCCGGGCCAAGCCAGCATGCCAGCCTTCCACAGGGCGGATGCCGAGTCGAACGCCTTCCCGACAGGCCCAGCAGCGGGCGGTGCGGTGTAGCGGTCCCAGTTCTTGACGAGTTCGCTGGCGATGTCGTCGTCAACACTTTCGGAAAGGATTTTCCTCGCCGCTTTTTTATTGAACGGCGTGGCGACATTTCGGGCCTCATGAATCTTGCGGGCAATCTCCATTGCGTCGAGACCGACGTGCCCTTGATTCAGCGTGCGAACGATATCTCCGATCCGCATCTGGCCGGGACCGCCTCCATGCTTGGACAGAGTGCTCGCAAGAAACTCCCCAACCTGCGCACGTTCTGCGCGACCGGGAGCCATCTTCAGAGCGTCGGCCAATGGGTGATTTGTGAATACCCCGCCGCGATTCTTCCACTCCCGCGCGGAGTTTCCGGTCAGCATCTCGGCCAGTAGGTCGTATCGGTTCTCGACAGCCTGCAGCGGATTTCCGGAGGGGTCAGTGACGACAGCCCCGGTATTCGGGTCTTTCTGGAAGACCGGCTTCCCCTTCCTGGTGAAGACGGGAGCGTCTTGCAGAATGTCGTTTCCGTACTTCTGGGCAATGAAGTTCGAGACCTCGGGAATCTGATCTTTCCGCTTGGTGATTCCCTGCATCCGAAGGTCGTCGATCAGCTTGTAAATCTCGTCGTCCGTTACGAGCTTGTTGATCCCGTACGTTCCTTCCTTGAACCCGCGGAAAGCGAGATTGCGGCGAACCGCGGACTTGTCACCGGCAACGCTCGGGCCGCTGCGTCCGATGGAACCTGGCGCACCTTTACCGCCGTCAGGTGTCTGACGGAACCAGTAGCCGATCCCGGCCTCGTCCATCAGCCGCTCGGCGCTCATCCCGCCACGCTTCTGCATCTTGAACAGGTCATCGCGGAGCTTGGTCAACGCCGCGACAGCCTTGAGTTCGACATCTTGAGGTGCTCGCAGCCAGTTGCCGGTTTCGAGGGCATGACGCAGGATATCTCCGTCAGCACGCTCGACCAGTCCGGCATCGCCGAGCATCTGAGCGACCGTGTTGATGCGGCTCTCGATGAGCGACTTGGCTTTCTTCTGGGCTTTTGTCAGCCCTTCGTAATGAGTCTGGCCGGTCTTTGTGACAGCCCCTCGCACCGAAGAATCGAAGTGTGCCCGCCCAATACGACGAAGCCCATCGAATGCGTTGGCTGCAGCGCTGACTCCCGGAACCTTGGCTGCGACCTTCCCGGCCGCTTCGAGGCTGTCAGCCACCTTGGCCCCAGTACCCAGCGTCGCGAACGGCTTAGTGGCGAACGGAAGCTGCAACCCGACCAAAGACCGCTGCCCGGCGCGAACGGACGGCAGAAAACCCTTGGTGAGAGTCCCCGCCTTCATTGCGCTGACGCCGGTCTTCGTCAAAGCGCCTGGTCCAATCCACGAAAGCGGGTCGCCTGCGATGTCGACCACCCCGCGAACCGGGTCCATCCACTCCCACTTGCTCTCGTCGTTCTGCGGCATCAGTCCCTGATTGCCGAGGAACTTGGAAAGCTCGATTCCCTCGTTCGGGTTGGTCAGGCCCATCGTATCGGAGAACGGGATCAGGTTCAGTAGACCGCCACCAGAGTCACCGCCAGCAAGGAAGTTTGCCGATCCCCACAGCGCGCGCGACGGCTTGCTCAGCATGTTCGCCACAGAGGCGATGCCGGACATGGTGCCGCGACCGATCGCACCCATCAGCGAGCTTTGCGCTGCCGGGTCGATGGCCTTTGGTTGCTTGGGAAGCGTGGGGAGTGGCATCTGCTTATGAACTGCCTACTGAAGACGGCCCGGTCGCAATCCCGGTTGAGCTTGCGGTGAGTTCTGCAGGATTTTTTCAGCCTCGACGGACCGCTTCTTCTTGAGTTCTTCCACGGCCTTTGGTCCGCCAGACATGAATGCATCCAGAAATTCTTGGCTCACGGAGTCAGCCCGGAAGTTTGGCGTTGCCATAGCAAGTTTGAGGTGCCCCTGCATGGCTCGGATGTTCTGTGGATTAAGCTTTGCCAAGCTCGGGTTCTGAATGAAAGAAGACCAGTCAGCGCCTTGCGCCGCAGACGGCTTGAATCCTTGCTGGACAAACCCGTACGACTGATCGTTGTCTGCCGCAGCAAGCCCGCTCATCATCTGCTGAGTCGTCGGCTGGCTGTTTACCGCCATCGCATCCCCACTCATCCGCGGCATGCCTGGCAGGCGAATCCCCATTCGCTGTGCAGTTTCGATGGCAAGCGGGTTGCGCACGCCAAACCGCATGGCGTTGGTCACGATCTGGCGATCGCGTGCGGCTGCGTCGGACGCCTTCATGTTGGCACGCCGCTGTGTCATCATGGGGTTCTGCGCGTTCCGGGCCGCAGAGTTTGCGGCGGACGCTTGCTGGATGCTGTTGAAAACGCCCTGCGGGATGGTCCCACCGTTCTGGCTCATGGCGGATGCGATACTCGACTCAGCGCGAGAATCCGGCGACCGCCCAGCGAGAATCGTGCGGCCGTCAGCCGTGCGGATGAGGGTTGACCCTGACCCATACGGCATTGACTGGGCAATCGGAGACTGAGGGTTCGGCGGGCCAGTAAATGATACGCTCGTCGTCACCGGCCCGCCGTTGGTCGCGAAGATTCGATCAACACCTTGGTTGGTGAAATCGCGAGCCTGCTGCCGGGAGTTCTGCAGCGACATGGCCGCTTGCTGGGCGGACTGTCCGTATCGGGGAGCCACGACGGGCGACTGTAGGCCACCGCTCGGCGCTGCTGGCATTGCAGTCGGGTACTGACGCCCGCCCGGCCCCCAGACTGCTGGGTCGTAGTTCGATGCAGGCATGACGGACTGACTGCCGATCGGCAGCGTCATGGACGGAGATCGTGAGTTTGCAAATTGCTGTGGCGCAGCAAATGGCTGAGGCTGTGCCATTGGTAGTCGCGGGCCTCCACCAACGGGTGTTGTGGCAACGTCTTGAACTTGATTCACGAGGGACTGAAGTCCGCCGGTTGGTAGGCTGACTGATTGGGTCGGCCTCTGCTGCTGCGGCACCGGCTGCGGCACCGCGGGGTATGGTTGACGCTGTGCGGCCTGACCAGTCTGAACTCCCGATTCGTATTGCCCGATCATCGGCGCAGCGACGCCCCACAGCTTCAGGGCGTCGTTGGCTGCGGATACGCCGGATGCGTGTCCAGCATCGGCTTGCTGGTTTCGCGACTGCAGCACCCCTTGAACGTCTTGGTGTGATGGTCGGTCCGGCAGGTTGAAAAGGCTTTCCAAGACGTTCTTCGGGGTCTTGTTAAACCCCTCTCGAAACCCAGAAACATGCTGGGGAATGCTATTCACCCCCATGTACGGACCTGTCATGTCGACAGGTCGCGGGCCTTGGAATCGCTGAAATCGATTCGGGAGTGCCATAGCCTGTTCCTACGCCGTCAGGCCGAAAGCCTGAAGGACTGCGATGATCGAGTTGATTGCCGTGCGAGCCTGCGAGTCGACAGTCGCGCCTCCCGATGGTGCAGTGATTGCCGACTGTGTACTGGCAGGCGTTTTGTTGACGCCAAACTGGACTGTGTTTAGGGCTTCCAGTGTGGTCCGACCGTTGGATCGCGTGATCGTCAAGGGGATGCCTGCGAAATTGCCAGCGTCATCGTACCTGTAAATGTTGAAGTCGAATCCTGTGTTTCCCGACCCAGTTTCTGCGTTGAGTGGGATGAACAGGAACCGTGTTTTCGGCGTCGAGTCGGCGTTGAGCATCTGGAATGCTGTCTGTCCGATCGTGTTCGTCGTCTGGTAACGTCCAGCCCGCACGATGTTATTATCGTCGATCGTGACACCAGAATTCTGAATGACATTGCCGGTCGTCCCGTCGAATCGGGCGACGGCATTGTCCGTGCTTGACGACGGGGCCGTGTTGACGCCCGGAGGAACAGAGCAGGAGAAACCCATTGGACTATCCCTCCAGAATGATGGTGACGGTGGCGCTCGTCGCCGTGTCGCGGATCATGGACAAGTTCTGCAGGTTCGTTGGGCCTTCGACCTCGTATGTCCCCCCGGCGGGGAACAGAATCCCGTCATTGGCCGCTGCCGTAACCCCATTGACCCACGTCACGCTGATCGGTCCAGTCCGCACGGTGATGTAGGCCCGCTTGGCTCGATTGACTTGCGCCTGCGTGAACCCGAACGTCACCAGCGTCAGTGCCGTACCGGCGACCGTAGCCGTGATCTTGGCGATTGCCACCGGGAACTCGATGCTCATTCCGACGCTCCGATCGCTTGCTGTGACGGCTTGACGGCAGGCAGCCCGAGCCACATTCTCAGCCCGGCGATGTTGGTCTTGCCGTAGATGTTGATCTTTCCTGGCGACGTGATCCACGGGTATCCGGCAGCGCCCGCGACATCACCCTTCACCCACTCAATCTCAATGTCCGAGTCCCCGGACTTCCACCCGTCCCTTTCCGCTTCCGCCTTCATGGATTCGCACGGAGCGCAGACGAACGATGACGGCGAGTGGATGCGAACCTTGATCTTCTGCCGCATCGGTGCGGGCGGATTGCTTTCCTGCGTATCCCCGCGGGGCCGCACCGGAACCTTGGGCAGGTCCGGCGTGTTCGTCTGCAGGACGTGATCGACAGCCACGGCAACCGAAACGGCAGCAGTTTCCCGCGAACCCGCGTAGCACGCGGATGCGAGGAGAATCAGGATCATCGCTGGGATATTGAACCTCACTTGACCGTCTCCGACAGGGAGCCGCTGCGGAACCCGTCGCGCAGGCGAAATGCCCACGTCTCCCCTGTCGGCAACCGTCGTTCCATCGACTGCATGCTCGTTCCGTACGCGCCTTGGCGCAGCTTGGCGGACGCTCCGTAAATCCGCAGCGAGTCAGTTCCGGACGGGACATTCCCCCAAGACTGCTGATCCACAAACCCTGTGTGCTGGTAGATCGTCTCCGGGCGACCATCCCACGATGGTCGCATGTAGACGCCAACGATCGCCTCGCAATGGGCGGTTGGACCGGCGTACGCGCACTCGCCATTTTCGTCCCGCTGGTCAGCCTGTCGGTGAGTCGAGCAGATTGCCGAGGCGAAACCGGCGGCAGTCACGTCCGCAAGCTGTTCGGCGGTCTGCACTTGGTAGATGTCGCACTTGTGGGTCGCCGACGCCTGAATGATTTCTTGGGGGACTCCGGCTCCTGGTTCGCCCCACTGGGTCGCCAAATCTTCCCGATCCCGCGTCAGGTCGATTCCGCCGTAAACTCCGCGAGCCACAACCCCGATCTCGTCGGCGTACTGAGCGGCCCATGCGCCAACGAGTCCATCACCGCGGATCACCCCCCTCCCGATGTTGACTCGACCACCGGCGTAGATGGGCTCGTAGGCGATCCGCTCGGCTCGCCCGCTGGTCCGACGCTCCCACAGGGCATGCCAGTACGTTGTCTGGATTGCCCGGTATGATCCGCGTCCGACGCAAGTCCCACGACGCTGGTAGTCGGCTGGAAGGTATTCCCCCAGCAGGTATCGTTCGGCTTCGTACAACAGGATTGATCGGCATCCCGAGAGCACTCGGGACTTCCAGAACCCAAGCAGGTCCGGGCGCGCGTAAGCGACCTCGCATGGCATCCCGGCGTGACGGCGCTGCGAAGTAAACGCCCGAACTGCTCCGGGGTCTTCGTGCCATCCTGTCGGTTGCTGGCTGAGGATCGTCATCGTGTGGTCACTTCACGCTGCGGAGCTTGGCAGAGTCCTCGGCGGTCAGGACTCGATTCGTCCCGGTCAAGTTCGGAAGGACAGAGTCGACAGCCGCCGAGTCTTCCTTGCTCCAAGACTTTGAGTCGCTGAGGAGTTGGATCACCCGCACCAAGTCGTCGCTGGTCTTGATTCGCCCGCCGTCAATGTGACGGGAAAGTTGCTCACACAGGTCTGCCCGACTTGCCTTGACATCGACGACATCGGGGCTGTCGGGTTTCGGTGGAACAACGACTGTCCCCCCGTCGTCCGGCAGGATGATGCAGCCGCACAGCAGTAGGGCGGCGATGAATGCCATGTTTCGCATGTGTGCCTACTTCTGGTTCGTGCCTTCAACCCCGCGATTCACGCGGTCGCGAGTCCGCTTCTGCAGCCACATCATCGCCTCTTGAATCTTCGTGAGAGCGATAGCGTTCTCGCGACAGGCGAACTGCCCAGATTGAAACCCGGCAAGCCGGTCTTCGACGATCGCGAGTAGAGCTTCGTTGCTGATTCCGTTGACGCCAGATTCGGCGATTGGTCCGTTCTGGAATCCAATGATGCAGTTTCGTCCGAACTTGTCGGATAGCGGTGATCGGTCAACACCGTACCGTTCGTCATGGAACGAGATTGCGTACTCGTGGCAGGCATTTCCTTGCCCTGGCTCGTCAAGGACTTCGATCTTCAGGACTTCGTTCAGCCCGTTGACCATGTGGCTTGTCAGCTCGCGTCGACTCACTTGTCGCTCCTGTCGTTGGTGGAAACAGAGACCGGCCCCCACTGCACAACCACAGGGGGCGTCCCGGTCCACTGAAGTTCAATCTTCCCGCTAGGCGGGAATCCATTTTTCTTGAACTGCTCGCTCGCCTGCTGAAGCGGACCCTGCAGGTTGTCGATCAGTGTCGCCAGCGCCTGCAGGAGCTTCATGGTCTCGCTGAGCTTCTCGATCTTCGATCCGCGAGCCGACAGCCAAGCACTGAGCGATGTGATACCGCCGAGCAACGCCCCGAGACCGGGAACAGCCGTTGAGCCAACTTCGACTGTCGTCAGCGACCGCTCCTTGCTGGCGGCATTCTGTGATGCCGTGACTCCATTCCAGCCAGCCAGTGAGCCGAATAGGAGCATCGCCAAGAGACCGCCCGTCGCCACCCTGTTCTTCATGGTTGCTCCTTACCGGCGACATTCTTCGCGTCTGGATTCAATACCCCGCCGTTGTCGCGATTGTGCATCAGCGTCTCGATGACGGTAAACGCCCTTGCGTTTTCCGACTCGTGAGACTTGATGATGGATTCAATCTGCTTCGTGTGCTGCTCATCCTGCTTCTGGTATCCGTCCTGAATCTGCTTCAGGTGAACCGGAATGATGTATTTGACGGTTCCGTACCCACCACCAGCCATTAGCAGCAACTGCAGGACAAGCAGAATGTTGGTGATGGGCTGTGATGACACCCACGCCCACGCCTTGTCGATGAATGCGAGCTTGATCTGGGTTCCGCCGTCCGACATGGGTGCCGCCCCGCTCCAAAAAGAAAATGGGTGCATGCCGACACCCCAGCGGCATGCACCCATCGGTAATGAACGTACGCGATAAATGTCAAGTGAAAAAAAATTGCGAGGCCCGATTCCCTGCCGAGGGGAGATTCAATCCCCGGCTGAGTTGACCGGCTTCCCGACCGGCTCGGACCTCGCAATCTCAGTGATACACGATCAGCCGAACAGCGACAACTGCTTGGCGTTCCCGAAGTCCAGCAGTGACTGTCCCCGCTTGGTCGGAATCAGTACCCGCGCCTTCGTTGGCCTCGGCTGCCCAGCCTGATCCGCTGGTTTGGCGACCGGCGCGGCGCTGACGGACATCGGGGACCACGCCCGCATCGCGTTGGCTGGGATTTTCTTGACCAGTGATGCCGCCATCGCCATCTCAACGGACCCCTCTTCCCCGGCGAGAGCGATCAGTCCCTCGCTGGAGAACTTCCCTTCGATCGCTTGGCATGCCGACATCTTCTGACCCATGAGGGTCATCGCCTGCTCCTGCATGGTGTTCGCGTAATAGAAGAACTTCACGCGGCAGTGCAGTCGCTGGCCGATCCGCCACGACCGGCGAGAAGCCTGTCGCAACGTAAAGGCATTGTATGTCGGGAGATACCACGAGATCGTCGAGAAGTTGTGGTTCCCCGACTTGTCGAACAGATCGAGCCCCGTCTCCACCAGTTGTGGATGGCTGATGATGACATCGTTCGTCGCGCCGTGCTTGGCGATCCAGTCTTCGCGATTCTTGGTTTCGACGCTGGCCTTGAGCACCGTCGCCCGCAGACCATGCCGAATCATCAGGTCGCGAAGCCGCTCGGTCACGTCCCGCTTGTCGGACATCGTGGTGAAGACCCACACCTGACGCCCCTCGGCACGCTCCTTGAGGCAATCGGCGATGAGCGCCTTCTCTTTGGCCCGCAGTTCGTCTTGCGGGAGATTCTGCGGAGTGTGGACCGGGATGAACGTCTTCCCGTCATCGTCGTTGCCTTCCCAGTAGCCGATGGTGTCCCACCCGAACGGCTTGTCCGGGTAGCACATCAGGGCTTGCAGCATCGCACCGAGGAGTCGGCGGTCCCCCTTGGTGACCATCTGCCGAACAGCGGATCGCAGGTCGTCTTCCATCTCGCGGTATGCCGCCGCGATGTCGGCGTCCATCTGCACGGGGTGCAGCGACTCCTGATACGGAGGCAATTGGTCGGAGACCTCGGCCAGCGACAAGAACACCGTGTTGCGGAGCAGCATCTCAGTGAATAGCGGCGGCATGATGCCTGGGCGAACAACCTTGGTCCCATTCGACGTACCGCCGCGGCTGTTGCGGTTGTCGACAGACTTACCGGCAGTCTTGGTCGTGACACGCCGCTCGATCCGTCCGTACCGCTCGCTGAACGGCATGTAGTCTTCCCACTCGTAGCCAGCGTCCACGATGACGCGGGGTGCCAGCCGGAAGAGGAGCGTCCGCAGGTGATCCGCCTGACCGCCGATCAGTGTGCCGGTCCCGGCGATCACCCGCTTGCATGCCGAAACGAGCGTCCCAGCCGCGTTTGCGCGGGCAGAGTTCTTGCCATTCTCGTTCTGCAACTCGTCGAGGATGAGGTAGTCGAAGACCCCCTTGAGCTTTTTGCGGACGTACGATGCCGCAGGCCAGCGCCGGAACTTGGGCGTCCAAGTCCAGAGTTCCGCTTCGCACCACATGCAGTTGCTGCGGTTCTTCTCCAAGTCGGCGGGAGTCAGCGGTTCGAGGACGCCGGTTTCCTTACGCTCACGCTCCAGTTTGCGGTAGCAGGTCGGGCAGTAGATGTACCCGTTGTTCCGCTTCCCGTCTTCAACGCGACGCTGTGCGAACACCGGGGACCACGACGGACCCAGCTTGGCGGTGTTCTCGCTGATGACCCACCATTCCGGGCCGGTTGGCGGCTCGCGGTCACTCAGGGCGATCACGTCCGACCAGCACGAGACCGTGTGGACCTTGGCGTTGGGGATGGTCTGGTAAATCTCCCGCCCCCACTTCGGAACGAGATGCGGAGGGCAGAAGACCAGCCCGCGATACGGCTTCCCGTTGGCATGGGCATGGGCGATGGTCGACATCATAAGGGTCTTCCCGGTCCCCATCTCCCCAACGACGATGACCGCCTTTTCGCCGTTGCGAAGCAGCTTCACGGACGCGGAAACAACGTGCTCCTGCGCCGTGAATGGCTTGCGGATGGTCTCGACTGGCACCAGCGGGTCGACGCCCGGAGTGTGCAGTGGGGCGATCCGCTTCTTGACCTGCATCCCGAGGATCGCCCCGTAGGCTTCCATGTACTGATCGAGAGATTCGACTTCACTCAGCATGGGCGAACTCCTCGGAGATGGAGATGTGACCCTCGCTCAGCCCTTTGCTGACGAGACGGTCGAGCGTGGCGTCGTTGAGCATCAGATACCCAGCGCGGCAGCGGTGTGATGGGCAATCACGCAGCAGGCTTGTCCGCTTCAGTTCCGACGAGAGCCATCCCACCCAGCCATCAAGAATCGGCGTGGTGTAGTAACTGGACCTGAGCCGGGCGAGAAGCGACCGCTGCGAGTAGATCGCCAAGAACCGCTTATTGAGCGACACGGCGACCAACTGCCAGACATCGAAGCCAAGGCGAGCCACGCGGCATTCGTAACCGCTGGCCGAGTCCGACAGGTAGTCCCCCGAGTTGATCCCGCGGCATGATTCAAGCTCAACGGTGACTGCCCGGCTCGCTGTGAGGGACGCCCGGATGGACCGGATCGTCGTCTCGGCACCGAAGCACGACAGGGCAAGCAGTTCGGAGTGCTTCACGTTGCGAGAGACTGCCGCAGCATCCACCCGCGCTGAGAACTGGGAATCGCGGACATGGCAACGCACCACGCCCCATGAATGCTGGATCGGATCGTCGTCGTCACTCTCCATCTTGAATCTCCTCATCCGTAGTCAGGATGTCTTCGACACCGGCATCGGGAATGCTGCCGAATGTCTTGATGGCCCCCGTCACGTCGACAGTGCGAACAACCATCTCGATGCGCTCGCGGTAGATTTCCTTGACGGAATCTTCCGTCTCAGAGACCTCGGCGAGGTACTCGACTTTGCGGCACGTCCCCCGCACGACATGCGGAGGCTCGTTCACGGGAGCAACCAGACCGTCCAGGTGGCCGGAAGCCAGCATCAGGGCGATATGCCCGCACCCAAGCTCCAGCGGAGGGCGTGCCACCTTTGGCTTGGGCGGCTCGGTGAACACTGCCCGCAGAGTGGAATTGCTCAGCCGCTCCACGAGTTGCGAGTCGGTCAATGCCGTCTGCTTGAACGTGTCCGGCCTCTTAACGCGGGGCAGCCCGTACTTGTACCCCATGCCGACGCGGCGAACGTCCAGCCAGTCAACCTCGGTCGGCATCTTCGACACCCCGGTCTTGCGGGCGAGCACGAAGACTTCGTGGAAGTTTCGATACTCGTCGGAGAACGGAATGATGTCGATGCTGTCGTAGCACGCCTTGAGCGTGTTCTTGATTCCCTGGTTCCCGGCGACCTTCTCCGGACAGACGAAGCACAGGGTGCCCCCGACAGCGAGCCATGACGTGGCATACTGAAGGAACTGGTTCTCAGTACGCGCCCCACCGCCGATGGCATCGTCGAATGGAGGGTTCAGGTACAGGAAGGAGATGGACCGCGGCGTGATGGAGCACCCAAACGCGGAGCACGGGGAGAGGATGTTCGCGCCGGGAAGATTCTGGCGGACATCCTCAGCGCGACCGTCTTCCAGTTCGATCGCGTACACGTTCTCCATCGGGACGCCGAGGATTTCGGCCCATAGCTTGATCGCTTCACCCTTGCCAGCGCAGGGGTCAAGGATGGTCGTCGTGAACTTGCCGTCATCGGGAGAAGGCTTCATCACCCGATGGGCGACGATCTCCCTGATGGCCTGCGGAGGGATGGCGTAGAAGCCCCCCTTCTGCTGGCTCGCCTGCCTTGCCATGCGTGCAATCTCCTACTGCGGGAACAGCCGGGAATTGTATCGACATCGACACTAAAAGTCGATGCCGTCACCCAATAGAAAAGCCCCGCACCAGCGGATGCCAGTGCGGGGCTTGGTGTGGTGTGACGCTTGGGGCAGAGGATCGCCGGACGGGGTGTCAGCTAGACTCCCTTAGCTTTCGCGATGGCGGCACGGGCTTTGTCAACGTCCGCCTTGCACGCATCGCTCAAGACGCGGTTGCCATCGTCCAGCCACTCCAGCATGTCGACGAGCGAGCGGAGTAATTCTGGGGCGGCGGCGATGAGACGGGCATTGGCCGCACCCTCAATATCGACCCGAAAAACGTGCGCGACATGCGGGCGAATATCCCACTCCGCAAACTCGCCTTCGGCGCTTACGGCGTGAGCGGACCAGGGGCCGGGCGTTGGGCAGTCTCCAGCTTGCATTGCGTCACTCGCAACCTTTGATGCAGTCGTCATGCTCTTGATCCTTGCTTGATCGTGTGAGATGGACCCGCCCCCCGAAAGTGAGGGCGGGCGGCTGTCGTTGCGATAGGCTATCGGGCCAGTCCATTCCGTATCTTGTCGAGCGTGTCCTGAACGGCGGCAAAGTCCCCCTCGCTCAGTTCCTGCTGCTCGCCGTTGACGTACAGGACCACGCTGCGGTCGCTGTAGCCGCGGACGCTCTTGCAGTCCCTTTGATCCCGCTGCATGCAGCGGCAGGCGGTCTCGATCGTGCGGTGTTTGTGTCCGCAGCCACCGCGGACGCTTCCGTATGTCGTGTAGCTCGTCATGATTTTGCCTTTCGTTCGCCCGCTGCAACGGGCCTGTAGTTGAGATGGGGGCCGCACCGACTGATGCGGCCCAGTGGAAGAGCAGACTACTCGGCAAGCAGATTACTCTCGACGTACGCCAAGGATGCCTCATCCGGTTCCAGATATTCCACCGTGTCGCACTGGCCTGGGTTCCGCTGCGAACCGTAGGATGTCTCCTTCCTGTAGGCCCCGCAGTGGCGGCAGACTTGCTTGAAGACCAACGTGGTCCCGCCGCACGACCACACGCCGGGATTCGACTCGATGCCCCCGACAACTTCCACCGGGCTCACCCACTCATGTTCGTGGTCTTCCCGGCATTCCGGCGGTTCTGGGTCATCGCCGACTTCCACATCGATCGCCCAGTGGTCCCCGATGTCTTCCTGAAGTTCGTCGACTTCCTGCAGGGCGACACAGACCCTGTACTTCCCGCCACCCCAGTCGCCATCCTTGATCCAGTCGGACGCAATGTCCTCGGCCTCGCTCCGATCTTGGGCGTCGATAATCTCCGACACGTTGTCGCTGCTGATTCGATACCGCCTCATCACTGAATCTCCCGTCGCCTAGTTATCCGAACAGGGACGCTGCCCCATCGCGGGGCGTTCTCGGTCACACCGTCAGGTTGATGATCTGCTGCATTTGCTTCAGGGCTTCGCGGAACGACCACGACTCCCCCTGCAATCCCCAACGCATCACGTCGCCGGGGATTGCTGCCTTGCCTGTCTCGTGAGTCCAGATCATACCAAGCCGGGCAGCCGCGGCCTTGGCGAACTCGGTGTCACCCCTGAACGTGAAGTGATCGAACCGATGCACGAGCGCCGGGTCAAGACTCGACGTATCGTTGCTGGTTGCGATCACCACGCATCTCGGCGGCATCTTGGTGTCGAGGGCCACCTTCAGATACCGTTGTACCGTGGCGCTGGAACACGCCTCAAGCTCCTCGACGATGAGCACACGCCACCCCTTGCCCGCCATCGGGATCAGGCGCAGCGTGCGCTCGAACAACTCCCTGCACCGTTCGATGGTCAGGTCGACTGACGGCACTACTTCCAGCCCTGACCAATCGCCTTCACACCCCATGTCAGCGGCGAGCGCCATCGCTGCCGCAGTCTTCCCTGTGCCCGGTGGCCCCTCGAAAATCATCGCCACCGGGTAGGGGTCGGCGACGAACTCGCGGAGCACACGCAGGCACGGTTGCCCGACCATCTCGGTGAGAGACTTCGGTCGATGCTTATCCCACAATCTCAAGTGGACTCTCCTTTCGCTCTGGCGACAACCTCAGCGGCATAATTGAAAAGACGGTCTGCCACTCCGCTGAAGTGTTCGTCGCTCAATTGTTTCCTGTTGACGACGAACGAGTTGACAAGCATCAGAAGCTCTGGCGCTTCGATAATCAGCGGCATCAGCTTTTTCGGAACGCTCTCTGCAACCAGATGCCCACCGTATGCAATTACGTTTTCGGGGTCGTCGTGACCCGTAGGTTCATCAGATACGATTGCTCCGTAAGCGTTTGGCGGTTTAGACTCCCTCCATGCCATTCCGTCCCCCTCTCAGTTGAGCGACATCCGATTCCAAGGCTGATCCGTCTCGTCGCGGAAACGGATCGCTTCTGCGGCGTACTCTTCCGCAGTCACAGCGTACTTGGCGATGATGGGTTGCTCCCATCCGTCCTCGACCTGCTGCAAGGCGTCGGCTTTGCTCGTCGCCAGCAGGCAGACGTTGGTGATGGTGACGACTCCCTTGTCGTGGGAGCAGACCACCACCACCCAGCGTTCGTCCTTCACATGCACCGTCCTTTCTCTTGGGTAACGTACTCAGGCCACCATGACCGGCCCCTCGCTGTTGAGGGGCCGGGTTGGGGGTCTCAGATCGTTGCGTAGGCGAATCCTTCGCTGTCGTATGTCAGGTCTGGCGGGACGGCATCGTCTCTCGTCCACGCCACATAGGCATCGTGAATTCCGCAGCGACGCCTGTTCCTTGCGGTCCTGATGTCTCGTGAGACCGGGTGGTCGCGGTGCTCGTCAAGCCACTTATCTCCGACGATCACGCGGTGCCCAGACCTCAGCAGTTCAATCTTCTTCTCGTCATGCGATATGGGTCACCCCCTTTTAGTTCTCGTTGGCGAAAATGTGTGATGCGTGACTGTACGCATCATTGAGCGACATCCTGTATTCCCGGCAGTAGTGATGCAGGTCGGCCAAGAAGTTGACCAGTTCGTCCATCCTTGCGATCGGCATCACGTCCCCATTGGAGTAGTGATCCAGTGCGTCCTTCGCTCGTTGCGACCGCCTGTCGTTCTGGTACACATCACGGTGCCTCAGCGATGCTGCACTGCCGGGCGAGCAGTCTCCGTAGTTCGTTACCGGACCCATCCCGATGGTCTCCTTTCAGGTATACACGGCGATCTCGATCATCTCCCGAGCGATCGTATCCCCGTTCGCCTTGAGCGGGCGATTCTTCGGGAGCAGTCCGTAATGCTTGCCGCCCTCGGTGTAGAGCGGCAGGAACTGGCGTTTCGACTCGTAGTCCCGGCGGCTGACGAACACCGTCGCCCCGCCGGTCGTCTGGACTTTCATCAGGAACGGTCTGTTACTCATCGCCATCGTCTCCGTCGCATTGGCATGCCTCACGATCCTCGACGGAATGGAAGTATAGGCCGTCTCGGTCCTCGGCGTTGACAATAATGTCTTCCGCCTCTTCTGCTGTTTCGGCCTCAACCTCGTAGATCACGACTTCTCGAATGCGGAACTTTGCCATGCTCAGTACCCCATCGCTTCAGCGTAATAGTCCCGTTGGCTGGCGGAAACCTTCCGCCATTCAGGCCGCGGGACCGGAATCTCATCAGCACCCCACTCGGGATCGGCAGGCTCAGGCGGGCGAGCTTGCAGGTCGGACAGCGGGCACTCGCAATCGCTGTACGAACTGTGGCGACCGTCGCAGTCGCTGCGCTCGCTGGTGTACCGGCTGATGACAACGCCTTCGTCTGCGTCGTACTCGAATTCCTGACCGGACCACCACCATCCCTCATCGTCCGGAGAACCGCTGCAGTATCGCAGCGTCTGCCCAGGCTTCAGGGTGAGCTTGACCCACCCGTCGTTCTCCCACGTCCAGAAGCGGGCGTTGGGGAGCCCAACCAGCGTCGCATCCTTCGTTCCGACCAGCGACTTGACGTTCCAGACGTACCGATCGTCTGGGCGGTCGACCCGCTGGACCGTCACCATTCCCGGAACTGGCCCAATCGCCAGCACACGCCAGCGCAGGCTTTCCGGTCCATTGCTCCACACTTGCCCGATCGCGATGTCTCGGTCTTCGCTCATTAGAGGTTCGCCTTCACTTTAGGGTCGTAGGTGAATCCCAGCATCGTCATGTCGATCAGCCCGGTCAGGTCGCGCAACTCGCTGGCGCGTTCTTGGTGCCAGCCGACCAGCGTCTTGAATGCAGCTTCTGCCGGGTCGTACCCATCGGGGTACTTGCTGGCGTTCTGGCGGGCGTGGTGAATGAACTCGTTCCTGAACCACACCGCCGGAAGGCACCAGTCGCAGTCCTCCTCGAACTGTCCGCCGCCGCTGTAGGTGGTCGATCGCCAGCTTTCCGGCATCTGCATCAACCTGTAACGCGACAGGACATGCCCGCCGTGGCTTGGCGTGCTGACGGACCACCACCCGTCAGCAATCTCTGTGGCGTAGTTAACCTGCCCCCACATGCAGTGTGTCGGGCATCCATCGGGAAGAACAATTCGCGTCCTCACTCTCAATCTCCTGTTCTCGGGAAGTCGAACAGCAACCAACACCCGCCCCGGCGCTCAACCAGGGCGGTAGCAGGGGGCTGTTACTGGCCGGTCGCTTTGGCGATTGCGGCACGGGCCTTCTCGTGATCCCGCAAGGTCTCTCGCCGGTCGGAATGGTCGATGATGACAGAGCCGTGGTCGACCAGCGAGACAAGCATCCGCAACGCATCCAGCAGTTCGGGCGCTGCTGCCATCAGGCGGGCGTTCGCGACCCGCTCCTTCACCTCAAGATTCAGATTGGTGCAATCAGCAACCATCTCGGCGTTGTTCTCCGTCCCAGAGAAGACAGAGATGTACCCCCGGCGAATTGCCGTCCGCCACGGTCCCGGCGTGTGACTCATGTGCCCCTCGCTTTCTTGATAAGTGCCCGTGCGTCTGGAATCCACGCACCTAGGATTGCTTCGCCTTCCGAATGCTCAAGCTCAACGCGTGCTGCTGCAGCATCCAGAAGGTCAATCGCATCATGCAGCAGGTTCTCTGTCGCGTTGTGCTCATCCCGCAACTGGCGGGACTCACGCTTGCCGATGACCCTGTCGGGCCAGTGCCAGAAGCTCATGTGCCCCTCGCTTTCTTCTTTGACGTAACCACCCCAACGCTCACCCAGTCGGAGACTTCGCTGCTCCTGCCGTACATCGGGTAATTCACGTTGAACACCCGGTACTCGTCCGTGTCGAAGTTCCTGATACCCACAGCACCAGTCGATGGCGAGTAGGCGAACTCCGTCGTGTCGTCGAAGTTCAGTCCGCAGTTCATCCGCCTTCTCTTCTCGGCCTCTGCCTTTGCGTCCCATGCCATGTATCAACCCCCCTTCCGCTTCAGGAACTTCACGTCGTCCACCGAGAACCACTGGAAGTCGTCATCGTCCAGCCATTCCCCGATGCGTCCTCCAGCCATCTGCCAGCACAGTTCATTGACACCCTGCATCTTCAGCATGGGGCTGCCGTACTCGTCATCCTCGACGGCCACCACCTTCCCCAGCCACCCGGACTCGACCGACCGGGCGTACCGCCCGACGTACAACTCGGGCAGCACCACCTCGCTCACGAACCCGTCGACACTGGTGTCTCGACCCTCGCAGAAACAGTCGAGGTCGTACCGATCCCACAGGTCGGCAGTCCGGGCGATGCCAAGGTCGAACCGCTTGGCAACGTCCACCAGTTCCGTCATCAACCACTCCTTCGCACGTGAAGCTGCGTCAGCCTGCCATCATCAGCACGAGTAGGCTAAGTCTCGTGAACGCCCCGTAGGGCGTTTCGGCTAGATCAACTGGCGGCGGATTCAAGGGCCAGCGTCTCGTTCGCGGCCCGCCACACTTGGTTGAACATCGGGCGGTATCCCGACATGAATGCGTCCCACAGGGCGATGTCCTCTGCGGACGCCGCAGGCAGCACTCGCTCCTCACGCTCCTCGGCCTTGGTGGGGACCGCCGTCACTCCGTCAGCACCAATCACCATCTTGGCTGTGGTAATGACCATCGTGTACCGCTCCTCGGTGCGGCGCGGCTGGCTGGAGAACGGGGCTTGGCACAGATACTCGTTATCACCGTTCGCCCACTGCAGGTACATTCCGTGCCCGTAGTAGTCGCACCGCAGCCACGCCGCTTCGTGCTTCAGGTCGACGCCGTGGATCACCGCAATCGGCGACGGCTGGAACGTGCTGGACTTGGGCTTGCACCACAGCCCCCGCTTGTCGGTGGTGCGCCGCACCGTGCGGTAACCCTTGCCTTTCTTGTACTCGTAGGACAGTTCGCACTTGCCGCGGTTGGCCCCGCCGATCGGGTAATCGTCGATCGTGAAGCTCTTGACGAACTCCACGTTGCGGAGCAGCGTCTCCGTCCGCTGCAACTGCTCCTGAATCTCGGCCACGGTCTTTGGTCGGTTGTCGTCCATCAGAATCTCTCTCCACTGGGAATTTGGAACCCGGCAACAGCACCGGAATGGTCGCCCTCACAGGGCGAAGGCGACCGATCGGGGGCTGTCAACTACCACGAAGACTGGTAGCGGATCGTGCAGCCTTCAGGCAGGCCACGCAGCTTGGTCAGAATTTCCACCGTCCGCTTCAGGTCGGAGATGTAATACTGGTCGTACTCCGTGCTCCCGAAGAAGAACCCGCTGGTCGTCGGAAGAATCTCCTTCGCCATCGCAGCGGAAGATTCCGACAACACCTGCCCATCGACCGTGTTGACAGTGACGGCGCTCCCTGGCCCGTGCGTCGTCCCCGTGACGATCTCGCCATCGTGCATCTCGCTTTGGTCGATGACCTGCTGGCACAGCGAGATCAGTTCCTCGATCTTCCCCATTGGGATTGGATCGGACGGCTGGCACTCATCCACGCCACCTTGGCACTCCTGCACGAACCAGCGGTGGATGGCGTTTGCCTTGCGCCAGTAACCGACCGTCACCTCGACGCGATCCGGGTAGACGCATGCTGACGGGGTGTCCTTAGACGCGAATTCCGCGAGCCCCGCAACTGCCACCACCTTGGCGTACATCCGCTTCTCTTCGTCGCCTTGGAACGAGTACCCCGAGACGTACTCACCTTCTTCGGGGTTCTCGATCGTCACTTCCGGTAACATCCCGGAGTCAATGTTCCGCTCAACGCGGAGATACATATCCAGCCCCATCGCAATCTCCTGAAACGGGAATCGAACCACCCGGCAACAGCGTCGGAATGTCCCCCCGCCTTGCGGAAGGGGGACGATCGGAAGCTGTTAGTACTTGCTGGTCTCTGCAAGACGCTTCATGTCTGCGAGGGCATCATCGTTACTGTCGAAGAACCGACACGGAGAGATATCGAAGCCACTCGCCTTGTAAATCTGCTGAGCAGCGAATAGCGTTGAAGTTGCCTTTTCGAGTCTATATCCAGCTTCACCAGCCAAGTGAACAACCCACCCGGCGCGGCAGTGAGCCGTCTCGCATGTATGCCAAGAGTTCATGTCCAGGCATCCGTCACCTGCCGCGGCAGCGAAGGCTTTTCGGTGAATGTCTTCAATTGCCGGGACAGCGGTTCCGCCGATCGAACTGACGCAAGTCGACGTAGCCAACGCTGCGTCTGGTTGCTCGAAAAGCATGGTATTATGCAAGTCAGAGCAGCGAGAGCAGTCAGAGCAGCGAGAGCAGTCAGAGCAGCGAGAGCAGTCAGAGCAGCGAGAGCAGTCAGAGCAGAGATAGCAGTCAGAGCAGTCAGAGCAGCGAGAGCAGCCAGAGCAGTCAGAGCAGTCAGAGCAGCCAGAGCAGTCAGAGCAGTCAGAGCAGTCAGAGCAGAGATAGCAGTCAGAGCAGTCAGAGCAGTCAGAGCAGTCAGAGCAGTCAGAGCAGTTCACTAGAGTCCTCAGAGACTCTTTCGCTGAGTCTTCCGAACCCCACCAGCCGATACTGGCTCTGTTACGGTTGTCGTCAATCACCAATCCGTTTTCCGTTCGCATTCAAGGTTCCTTTAACGCCCGCTTTGTGGGCTTTGTTGAGTTTCCACCGCTCCGAAATTGGATGCGGCGATTTCGTCTCGAAATGTTAGTATTCGCTGGGAAGCATCACGCACCACTTGCTGTAAGCCGTGCCTTCCTCGTTCACGTCGCACGGCTTCACGTACAGCTTGACCCCCTCGTCCAGCGGGAAGTCCGTGAACGCAATCCGCTGCGTCACGATCGCCTTCTCGCTGTCCCCGTCGAAGCATCGCAGAATCGCCCGGCGAGGCTTGTCATCGTCAGCCGGGAGCACCTTGAGATTCCAGCACTGGAACTCCATCAGCTTCTGCCCGCCCCGCTTGCGGACATTGGCGTGGTGGCTGGCGATCGCATCCAGCAACCAATACGCCCCGCATGTCTCAGCGAGCAGAATCGCCCCGTCCGTGGCGAAATGCCTGTGGAACAGGCCGGACCACTGGCGGTATCCCTCTGACCCGTAGCAGTGGGCCAGCTTGTCCCGAATCTCGTCGGGACTGAGAACTGTCGTCATTGGCAGAACCCCTTTCTACAGGCGGCAGATGATGCTCGCCCGGACCAGATACCTGTCACCCACCGAACCATCAGGCAGCACCAGCCCGACAAGGTGCGGATTGACACCCATGAACCCCATTTCCGGGTAGTGGCCGAGATACGCGACCACCTTGCCCGGCAGATGTGGATGGTTAGTCCACGTCCATGCGGCCAGCCGGTACAACCGGCCCACGATGAACTCGTCTCGCAATCCCAAGTCATCACCCCTTTCACTCAAGACCAAGACCCCGTGTCGGCCACCAATGTCCCCCGCTCCGCAGAGCGAGGGTTGTTGGGAGTCGTTTACGTGTGGATCGACCAGCTACCCTGCGTCAGGTCGTCCTTCGGGTAGTGGTAGATCAACCCGCCGTTGAAGCTGTAGCCGTACACGAACGTCTCAGCCCGGCAGTAGTACGGCTGGTCCGCGTATTCTTCGGGGCGATACCGCGTCTCTTCCATCCGATCGTCGTGAGCGATGTAGCTCTTGCGTTCGTCCAGACGCACCTTAAAGTGAGCGAAGGCAGCCTTGGTCGCTTCCCGGTGAAGCTCGTCAACCTTCTCCTCGGTCATCCCCTCGGGGCGAGTCCCGTCGCGATACCACTCAGGCATGCTCTCAAAGGCGTGCTTGTGGATGTCCTTCAAGGGGATGATGCGGAACCACTGGATGCTGAAGCTCCCCCAGCACCCGTCATCCCAAAGCATCACCTTGAACCGCGGAAGCGGATTCCACCCCTCTTGGTGGAACGTCTCGCTGTCACCGCCATATCCCGAGAGCCACGTCAACTGGCGGTCCAAGTCGTATGCCAGTTCCGCAGCCCGCTCGGGATCGCTGACACGCAACCCCTCAAGGAACCCGCAGATGCTCGCCAGCCGCACCTTGGCGGACTCGGAGAACAGCAGGTTTCGGGAGTACACCGAACCGCCCCAGCGGTTCAGCTTGCCGCTCGGGTGGCCGTGAACCACCTCGGTCAGCTTCTCCAGTGCCGCCTGCTTCGGGCAGACGGTCGCTTCAGTCATCGTCGTCGTCATGAATCTCTCCAATTCCGGGAAGGAACGTGGCAGCCATCATCAGGCCAGGAATGCCAATCCTAGCTATCCCCCACGCAGGGGGATTTCGGCGGTTACTCGGACAGCCACCAGCCGTACTGGAACACACCAGTGGCCAGCAGCAGGATCACTAACATCGCGATCGCTTCCATGCACATCGCTCAATCTCCGTTCGGGAAGGAACAGACACCAATCTCCCCCACTCAGTGAATGGGGGTTGTTGGGGACTGCTGCTCACAGAGAGTCAAAGGCTCGCATGAACGTGTAGGCGAATCCCTGAGAAGCAAACCCCTCACGGGCTTGCCGACGCCCCTCGGACATCAGGTACTCGAACGTCTGGCGGAAACTGAGAAGCGGACGGTGAATCCGCTCAATCTCAACCCCCACATAAACCACCGTTTTCGGCTCATGGAGAGACATGCTCTCCACAATGCGGCGAATCTCCTCGTATTTCTCCGACGTGTGCAGGTTGCGTGACTCTCGCCCATGCAGCCACTGCTCGTGCCCCTTGAGGGCGGCGTAGAGCTCAGCGATACGCCAGTGGATGTGCTTCTCAGTGCGAGGCCCCCACCCTTCCATCTCCATCTGCGAGCGCCACAGACGCCTGCAACCACGCGGCAGCCCCGCGATCCGACGCCTCTCCGCCAGCTCCTTGCGAGCCTGTCCCCAGTCGATCATCGAACACCCCTTTATTGTCGCACTCGACAAAACCCACCAGCAACATACTGGCGGCACTGAATATTGTCGAGATCAGCAAAACTCCACCGCGGAACACGCAGGCCACTGGCGGCACTGGGTGTTGCCCGAACCCGGGCCGGTCCGCCAGCCTGGCCGACGATCCGGCCCCGTGCTGCGCAGCCTACGCTACTGGCGGAACTCCGTGTTGCCGATGCCGAAAATCGGCGAAATCGAGCGCTGAAATCGACCCGGGCGGTCAATCGAAATTCGATCGGCAAGCCGTCCAGCTTGCGCCACAATCGACGATCGGACTGGGGATGGTTCATCCATCGTCCGACGATCGAAACGCCCATCGGACCGCATTTCAGGCGGTCCGCCATCCGACCGATGTCCCGCCATCAAACGAAAAAACCCCGCACAGCACTAGGCCATGCGGGGTTGTGGTGTCGATCGTCAGGGACTGGGGGAATCACTCTTCAGCAGCAAGGGCGGACTCGGCGAGAACGAAACGAGCAGCGCGGACAGCGCAGCAGCCTGAACGCCATCGACCAGCCAGCATGCGGCGCAGTCCTGATGCGGTCATCCTGCCGGATGATTCAATTCGGCATGCGACCGTATCGAGGTCGTCACCCGTCACGACCTCGCAACGATGCGACACGACAGCCAGCCAGCCATCAAGCGCCCGCCGTTCCGATGGCGTTATGATCGGTTCCATATTGTGAACTCTCCACAAATGAGGAAACCCCGCATGCGGGGCGCATGCGGGGTTGATGGGAATCGGTGGGGACTGGGGCGCGTTACTTCGCAGCGCGTTCCGCTGCTGCCGTCATTTTCTTCACCAACTCAGCAGCGATGACGGACTCCTCCGCCTTGTCGGCAGCGTCACAGACTGACTTGAGTTCATCAACATGCGCCACGATCCAGCGCCAAGCTGCACGGGGCGCAGTCAGCGCCCAAGCCTTACCCGACTGCCCGTCATCGCGAGAGACAGGCGGGTGCACGGTAACATTCCGCGAACCCTTGCTCCGCCGGATGGGTGCCATCTCGGCGCGACTGGGTTTCGACTGGTGCAACGCCTGCTGTGCCAGCATGACAGCGCCCGTGAGCGCTCCGAGATGCGGCAGCAGGGGGACAAGATCGGCAACCGATTCCCCCAGCTTGCGGGAATTGAGGTGCGCGGCGATTGTGGTCAAGTCGATCTTGCCAGCAGTGAGGCATGCGGCGAGTTCGGCAGCGCTCATGGTCGCGAGTTGTTCGTGAGTCATCGACATAGCAGAATCTCCGATAGACGGGACGGGGAAGGAACGGCGCAAGGAACTCCCTCACGCCGATGGGAACGGGGGGAAGAGTCACTCCGGCGACAGCATGCCACGCATGCGGAGAGAGTCCGTCAGGCGACGGGGTGACGCCGTGAGGATGTCCGCCAGCAATTCGGCGGGAATGTCATCAACGG
>ERZ724522.28-NODE-28-length-75096-cov-33.363788_pt1 | contig 75096 bp, 120 predicted proteins | sample MGYA00376055_ERZ724522 | MGnify/ENA primary metagenome ERZ724522 (study PRJEB28724, sample SAMN07190884) | wastewater metagenome | isolation source: effluent of sewage treatment plant in Hong Hong | place: Hong Kong | collected 2016-03-17 ... | reverse complement strand
CGAGCGGGTCGAACACCGATACCGCCAACTCCGCGTCGGGGCGACTCAACCTGGGTGGCGGTCTATTCAACCTGGGTGGCGGTCTATCCGCTGGCGATAGTCCGTTCGAGGACTACGCCCGCAAGTACGAATCATTGGTGGGGCGCAGCACCCTTCCCTCCTGGTCGGGTGGCGGTTCGTACTCCGTCGGGCACATGTGCCTGCGAAACACCCAGTCTGTATGGAAGCTCGTTGGCGGACGGAATACCAGTGCCTACGGTTCGGCGGCGGCGGCGGGACAGGCGTACCGAAGGGCGGGGAAGCTGAGCAAGTACGTGGCATCCCAGGGCGTTCCTCGCGGGTACCTGGTCTTCTGGGACTCAGGAATCGGCGGGGGAGCCGGCCACGTCGCCATGAGCGATGGCAAGGGAAACACCATCAACAACTGGGGCGGGGGAACCATCGTGCGAACCAAGCTCAAGACGCAGGCCACAGGAAACATCATCGGATGGGGTCCGCCCACAGTATTCGGACCACGGAAGAAGTAGGAGTCGTCATGTACTTGAACTCTCGCTATGCGACAGGGCACGTTCCCTCGCCACCACCACCGAACTTCCGCAACGAGGACTTCCCCGCACCGGGACCAGACATCGTGACTCGGGACATCGACCCCCGGCGTACGACCACGGCCTACCGCTGGCAGGACGGAGACAGGCTGGATCGGCTTGCTGAGTTCTTTGGCCTGCCCCGGACGAGCTGGTGGAAGATATTGGACGCCAACCCCCAGATCGAGTTCCCCACTTCTATTAAGCCTGGTGACCTCATCTGGTTGCCGCCGGAAGCGAGCCGAGTCAAGTGAGTATCGGAACGGTCAGAGACCCACGCCTGCAGGCGCAGTCTTCAGTTCGCTACCCGTACTCAGATGTGACGGGCGCGAACATGTCTTCTATTAAGGCCACCATCCGGGAAGAGGTGAACAAGCACACCATCTTCAAGGTCGAGCACAAAGGTGTCTTCAACTACTACAAGGACACCCTGAGGTCAGGTTCTCCTCTGACGGTCAGCGTGCAGACCGGGCAGAACACTTCACGCACCTGGTACGGCTACATCGACAGCGTGACTCCGTCGGGTGCGCAAGAGCTGAATGCCGATAACGAGACCTCGGTGGGATTCAGCACCGAAATCATCGGCGTCGGCCTGACGTATCCGCTCAAGTCCACCTCCCAGCAGATCTGGGAGTCCACCCAGCTCTCCGATGTAGTGGTATCGCTGGTGGATGCCACCGGGCTGGCAGCAGTCTGCGATGACGACAACCTTCGGCAGACCGTCCCGCAGTCAGGGAGATCGGGTTGGCAGCTCATCACCTCTCTCGGAGCGGCAACCGGGCGGATCACCTTCACGTCCGGGTCCACGGTCAACTGGTTGCGCCCGGAAGCAATCTTTACTCAGTTCCAACCGAATGCCGCGCGCCTGACGTACTCCACGTCCATCACCGAAGTTTCTAGAAACCCCTTCTACCTGCGCAGTTTCGACCAAATCACCACCGACAACACGTCCCACCTGGACGGCTCCTGGTCCACCAAGGTCTCCGCCGCAGGCGTTGACCCCGTCTCAGCGGCAGTGTCGGTCACCGAATCCGGCGAAGGAATGTTCGCCCGGTACCTGGATGCCACTGCGAGATCTTCGGACACGGTAGGAGTGAAGGCCCAGGGGTCAGCCGAGTCATCGTTTCCTCACCGTGCTTTGACCAACGGACCAGGAAACACGCTGGTGTCCGCTGGTTACCCCGTCTACGTCACCAACGGAGACAGCGGCAACTGGTGGATCGTTCACTCGGTCACCCACCACCTGGATTCATTCGAACAGACGTATGAGATGGAGATCGAACTCATGCGCCGCCCGGATTTCCCGACGAACCAGCCCAGCACCTTCCCCAAGGTCAACATGGAGCGGCGCAAGGCCACGGACTTCTGCCTATGCCAGGAGTTGACTCCCGAGCTGAACGTCCCCTTTGTCGGCAAGGTCTACGGAGCGGGCACCTGGGGAACTTTGCCCCGCTGGACAGCTAAGAAGGTGTGCCCGTGAGCCAGCTTGGAAACTTCGGCCTGTACCGGGGAGTAGTGACAGGAACCAACGACCCGACGAGTCTCGGGAGAATCCGAGTCTCCGTTCCCAGGTTCTTCGGCACTGCGTCTGTGTGGTCCTTCCCGTGCCTGCCCACCCCGACCTCAGAGATCCCAGAGGTGAGCATTGGGACAGGAGTATGGATCCAGTTCGAGGGCGGAGATCTGCAATACCCGGTGTATGTCGGCTTCTTCGGGAAGGCTTCCTAGCAGCAGAGCCTTACCAAACGGCTGTATTTCGTAGAGGATGTAGGAGTGACGTCTGTACTTCGGTGGCCCCTGGAGCTGACCCCCTCGGGGAAGTTCGCATTGGCGACCTCCGACTCCGAGATGTGGGGCCTAAGAATCCGATCTCTCCTGTGTACACGTCAAGGGGAACGGGCCATGCGTACCACGTACGGGTGCTTCCTGCCAGAACGTCTGTTCTCAGCCTTCAGCCCCACAAACCCTGAAGACGACGTGCGCCTCGCGGTTAGCCAGTGGCTACCGATGCTCACGGTGTCCTCGGTGACGGTGGAGGAGACCTGGGAGCCGGCAGCGTACGGCCAGCAAGACCGGATCTTGCGAATCCGCGTCGATTACGCCACCCCCTCACAAGACACCGGATCGTCGTATGTCGCACTAGCGGATAAGGGAACGAACCAATGAGCAATCAGCCGCCCGAGAGATTCTCCCTGACCGACCGCGACTACCTGTCGCTGCGCGATCAGATCGTGGAGTACGTCAAGCACCGTATTCCAGACTGGGTTCCTGGCCCGTTCGAGCCTGAGACGCAGGGAGACCCCAGCGACTTCGCGTCCGCGTTCGTCGAGGCACTGGCCTACGTCGGTGACCTCATGAGCTACTACGTGGACCGCGCCGCACAGGAAAGCAACATCCTGACGGCGACAACAACAGGCAACGTGCTGAGCTGGGCCGAACTCTTCGGGTACGTCCCGGCCATTGCCCGCAGCTCGGAGGTCCAGCTCGAACTGTCCACCACGAACCCCGAAGGCGTGCTGGTCCCCAACAAGCTGGGTATTAGAAGCGCCACGGGTGTTCCCTACGTCTTCGAGCTGCAGTTTGCACCTGGTGCCGATGGAGCGGTGCCGACAAGCACGCGCGTGACACCTACGACTCCTATCACGGTGACAGCCTGGGAGGGGCGCACCCGCTACACGGGTGTCGATGAGGGACTCGAACTCGGGACAAGTACCGGAGAGCCGGGACAGACATTCTCGCTGCCAGATTCCAATATCGATGGGCGTCTCGACGACGGCGTACACGGACCAGCACTCTGGGTGGAGTTAATCAACTACACCGACGAGGTCAGTGACGACGCCGGTCAGTGGGACTTCACGTACACGCTTCTAGAAGCAGGCCCCGAGGACAAGGTATTCACCGCGCGGATGCGGGCCGACGGCAACTTCTATTTGATATTCGGTGACGGCCACTCCGGCGCGATCCCACCAGCGGGCTACACGGTGCGAGTCCACTACCGGGTAACTGCCGGAGCTGCAGCATCGGGTGAGAACAACGTGCCCGCAGGCAGCCTGACCGTCATCGACGGCTCCTGGGACTCAGCGACGTTCGCAACCTTGACCGACCTCAAGGTGACCAACCCTGCCCCGTCATTCGGGGGAGTGGACGCCGACACCATCGACACCGTCCGCTCCAACACGGTGTCGCTGACTCGCGCCCAGCGCCGAGCGGTCACCGCGCGGGACTACGAAGACATTGCTCTGTCGGATGGGGATGTCCTCACCGCCTATTGCTCAGCCAAGGTGTGGTCGCGGCCCACGATCTGGATCTACCCCCGGTATCCCTACGTGCTGACAAACAACGACGCAAAGCGCGAGCTGCTGAGCCGAGTGCAGACCACCGTCAACTCCATGGCCATGGTCGGATCATCCGTCGACGTGATTATGGGCATCCCCGCGATGCTCAATCTGTCCCTCGTTGTGTACACCTGGCCGACTATTAGAAAGTCCGTCGTCCTCAATGCGGTACGCAACGCCATCATCAACGACAACGTCTACGAGAAGCTGCGCTTCAACAAGGCCATCACCGAAGAGGACGTCCTAACGTCAATCTCACGCAACGTGCCGTTCCGCCTTGTGCGCTACGCGGTTCCTCACTTGACTCCGGTGTTTGACACACAGCCGCGAGATCACAACACGGCCTACGACGAAGACCCCGAACTGCGTGAGCCGCAGCGGTTCCTCCCGAACCCTGGAGAGCTGCTCTACATCGACACCGAGCACCTGACCATCACCGTCAACGGCGGCATCAACGACATTCAGGAGAGCTGAAATGGCTTACCCCGATACCATCGTCACCTTCAGTACGAAGACTGACAACAAGGACGTTGTTTGGGCATCGCACGTTAACGCTCTGCAGTCTGAGACCAAGCTTGTCGAGCAAACCCTTGGCGCTCTCATCCTCACCAAGGGAACAGCCGTTGCCTGGGACTCCAGCAGGACCAGCTTCTCTACGGTCAAAGAGCGTCTCGACTGGTCACAAGATGGGCTGCTCTACTTCGACTCTCGCAAGGACTCGTACATCAAGAAGTCTGGCGGCGTCGGGAACATCGTTCAGCAGAGCGTGGATGAGTACGGGCTGGCGCTATTCAACGGTCGCCCCACTCCTGCCCTGCAGATCTGGGGGATTACCGAGCCGATCAACGCCGAGGCTGCCCCGATCACGCTGTCGGGATACGACGGAAAGATCAAGGCCCGTTACATTGAGGCCAGAGAAATCGTGGCTAGTACCACCCCTTTGTTCTGGGGCAAGGGAGATCTCACCGGTACCGGAGAACTGCTCAAGCTCGACGTCGATGGGGCCGAGTACTTCAAGGTAGACAGAGATGGAAAGGTCTCGTCCCGAGGAAACGTATTTGGGGGAACCACCGTTCCCAAGCTCGGACTCGTCCTGTCCACAGATACCGGCTCCACGGGCGCAGTCATCATGTCGGAGGCGAACAGCACCGGGACCGGTAACCACGTCTACCTCAAGAAGATCTCCGGGGATTCCACCTGGTTGACGCGCATCACCACGGGAGGGCGCTTGGAGATAAGCGTCCCCACGGGCACCTCCTACTTCGACGGTGACACGGGTACCGCAGCGCTCCAGCGCATTGGCGGCTCCCCATCCCTGACTATGAGCACCAACACGGGAACTGAAGACGTCAAGTTCCGGGCATCCGGCGGACTCGCTGGGGCACCGGGCCAGGGCAACCTCAACATCGACGCCCGCACGGTCAAGGTCGGGTCCGACGGTGCGTCTACTGTCACGCTCAACGGTGGCGTGCTCATGCCGAACATGCAGACCACGTACTTCCTGTGTGACGACAAAGCCGTCTACATCAAGAAGCGTCCCAACGCGACGTTCAACTCCCGTCCTGATTCCTGGTACTCCTTCTATGTATCTGACAGTGACGCATCAGGACTGTTCGACACGACCTTCACGTTCGTGGCCCCAGCGTCCGGTTCCGTCCTGTGTTTGCTGGCGGCGGAGCTGTACGCAAACTGCTCACTCACGTCGGTGACCTACCAGATCCGAACCGCTTCAGGTGCGATCCACACGGACTTCGGGTACAAGCACGGCATCGCCCACAATGCGTACAAGAGCACGGACGCCTCAGACGTCAGCTACATGACATGCACGAGTCCCTACCACGTCAACGGATTGACTCCCGGTGCTACGTACACCGTCGAGATCCGGGGCAACAGGTGGATCGGACCCACAACGGGCGGGTTCTCCGGCAACACCTGGACCATGGTCCGTGACCTCAGAATGTACGTCCAGCCGCTCTTCTCTAGCGTCTCGATCGTCAGGTAGAACCGATGTCCAGGTACCTCAATACGGTCTACGGGACCGACACGTACGGGATCAGACTGCGCACTGAAATCCCGATGGTCGCGACGTGTTTTGACTACGAGAAGATCCGCCTGGACTTCGGCCCGTTTGTTCAGTCGGAGTTCCACACGGGCAGCCGGTTGGTGATCGCAAAGAGCACCTTCTACTGGCCACACCCTCCGGCAGCGAAGGGGCCACCGGATGGATCAATGTCCACCATCATCGACCCCGACGTGTTCGCCGACGACTCCGGTTCATTCCCGGCAGACCTCAGCATCCTTCCTCCTGGCGACTTCTCATCCAGCCTCGGAGAACCGTTCCAGGCCAACTTCGATTCGTCCGTGTTCTTCTCCGCGAGCATCGGGTACGACGACATTCCGTCGGTATTCTTTGACCACGCCGCTCAGGGCAGCGTCGTGTACTACCGCGCCTACGTCACAGAGCCACTCACCATTGCGCCGGAAGACATTCCACAGGTGTTCCAGGACCACATGGATTACCTCGTGGCATCGGGACAGGTCGCTGACGAGTCTGAGATCACCGGCATCTGGTCCCCCTGGGAGGTACGCGGTCAGGCGTACGTCGTTTCTGTTAAGGACTTCGGGGGAGAGCCGACCGCGATCGACGCGTTCCCGAACGGCCTGCTGACCAACGGAGACGTCTACGGAATCCCGGACAAGCAATCCACCCAGTACCAGTTCCTCACCAGCCTGGGCTGGCTATCGGACATCATCTCGACCGACGGGTCATTGATCTCTGACCGTCCCGAGCTGTCACACCCGAAGCTTGTGCGCCCACTTCTAAAAGCATTCGGGATGCTGCCGGACGAAGACGCGGCAGTCAACGCGGCATTCGCCACCTGGAACCAGTCGTTCGACAGTCCCCGACTCAAGAACCTGCTGTATTCCTACCGCGACCTCACCCTGCGCAAGGGCACTGGGGATGCGACCACCGACTACCTCGGTACCGCGTACGGGCTGCGCGGCACATCCGTGTCGCTGCCCGAGAACCTCGTCCTGTCCACGACAGACGCCTCACCGCTTGAAGTCACCGATGCCACTCAAGTCACGGCAGACATCGGGTCCGGGTCCAAGACGTACGCCGCTAGTCCCGCCGGACACATCCTTCCCAACTCATCGGTCACAGTGACAGGGGCTATCTGGTCACGCCAACCGGTCTACGACGTGGCATCCTTCGAACACGGAATGTGGACCGACACGGTCACCCGTGACTGGGCGTCAGGCCCGCAGGATTCGCTAATAGTAGCCAGTGCAGCCCCCGGTCAGACTGGTTACATTCCCCCTGTTGTGGGAGCACCGGGAAGTGCCGACTCATGGGCGGTTTCCACAGAGGAATCCCCGTTCTATGACCAGCTCACGGACTACGTGTACCAAATCAAGGTGCAGCCAGCAGGAGTCGTGGCGTCGTTCGGGACGATCCCCAAGGACTTCTACGAACCCAACTACACGGGTTCCGGCCCTAGCGTCTACATCCGTCAGAAGCCAGATTTCCAGTACTCCATCCCGATCTCCGACAAGGTCAATAAGTACTGGGTGCGGTGCCGCGTGATGCGCCAGTCAGGGACGTTGGAGTCCGCCTTCATTGTTGTGGACTGGCTTAATGAAGGCGGGCACCAGATCTCGCGGGAACGATTCTCCGTGGACGAGGGAACGGTCGACGACCTGAACACGGACCACCTTTGGCATGAGCTTTCCAACTCGGTCGACGACTTCCACGGACAGCCACCGCCGGGGGCCTTCTATTTGGCGTGGCACATCGAGTTCTGTACCTCCTCGGGAGACACAGCCGGGGCCGTCGTATGCGCAGGTGCTCCCCACATCTCGTGGCTCGACCTCGATGACTACCCGACGTACCGGAACCCTCGGTCGGTGGTTGTCCTTGTGGACTGGGCAGACAAGCACCCCACGCTGGATACCCGGATCGCACTTGCGAAGGCCACAGTTTCTATTAGGGATCGCCTACCAGCCAACGTCGATTACCGGTTCCTAACGAGCGACGATGCCGCTGAGTTTGAGGCAGTCAGCGCTGGACCGCCAGATCGAGAACTGCTCCCGTACATCACATTCTCCGACCCACGCATCGAGTTCGGTGGGGATTGGCGTGACGCGGCTGGGGATCCGACCGGAAATAACGACGTGACGTTTGACCAGCGCGACTACCCAGGCTCATAGATACTTGTACCCGGAATCTCTAATAGAGGAGCACTTAGATGTCGGACCCGAACTACATTGACCCAGCGCCCGCTGATCCAGTTCCGGGGCAGCCAGGTCACTTGGACCACCACATCTGGCTCAAGGAATCTGCGCTTGCCCTCGATAGCGAAGTCAAGACGCTCAATGATGCGATCGAGGGTTCCGGCGCGTGGACCTCGTACACGCCCGCCTGGACTGGGGCTGGTTCCAATCCGTCATTGGGAGACGGCACCATTCAAGCCGCCTACAAGCGAATCGGATCGACAGTTCACTTCCGCATCTGGGTGACATGCGGCAGCACCACGACCTACGGGTCCGGCGCGTGGAGCTTCGCGCTCCCGACATCCAGCAAAGCGTCCTCGACCCACCTTGTCCAGGCGCTACTGATTGATTCAGGTACGACGTACTACCCCTCGTACGGAATCGTGTCCGCAGGAGCCAGCACCTTGGCACTCATGGTGAGCACGGCCTCCGGTTCATACGTCTCTGGCGGGGCAGCGAACGCCACGACCCCATTCACCATGGGTTCCACTGACCAGATAATCATTCAGGGAACGTACGAGGCTGCCTAATGACCACGAACTTTCCCGCGAGCCTCGACACGTCGGCTGAACTACCCAGAGACGTCGGGGTCAACGACACACTTGCCGACCGGGTTCACCACACCCTTCACAACAATCTGTCCGACGCCGTACTCAAGATTGAGGCTGTTCTCGGTGCGGGATGGTCCACGTCCACGACTCTGCGGGCTGAGTTCATATCAATGCAGTCCACCATCTCGTCGTTGTCGGGAAGTTCGCTGCCGCGTGCGGAACTGACCGGAACCATCCTGATCTGGTCGGGACTGACTGCCCCTAGTGGCTGGCAGCTCTGTGATGGGTCCGCTATCTCACGGTCAACCTATGCGGCACTGTTCGCTATCACCAGCACGCGGTTCGGAGCTGGTAACGGCACGACGACGTTCAACGTACCGGACCTTCGTGGCCGCTTCCCGGTGGGGTATGACTCGGGTAACGCGCCGTTCAACGTCTTCGGTCGAGACGGTATCGGTGGGTCCAAGGAAGTCACGTTGACCACAGCCCAGATGCCCGCCCATAACCACTACTACGACCACTACCACACCGGGGTCACGAACCTCGACGGCGCGCACCGCCACAACACCAAGGGAGTTAACGGGGCGAACATCGCTGGTAGCGGTTACTCCTACATGGTTCAGGACGACGACAACGTCGGTTCCGTGTGGACGAACTCATCTAGTTCCGAGCATCAGCACGCGTTCGCAACTAGCTGGGCGACGGTCAGCGGTGCATCCAAACCGAACACGGACAACGCAGGGTCGGGGCAGGGTCATCCGAACCTTCCGCCATACCTCCCGATCAACTTCATCATCAAGACCTGACCCAAAATCCCGACAAAGGTCGGTGAGCTGTGGTAGACCTCCGTATTACATACCGCAGTTAGAGGAGCACACCTTGTCAATCTATGTCCTGGGCGGTGGATCTTGCGATCCGAAGCTCGCCCGCACCACTATCTCCGACTACAAAGAGGCCGGTAACGATCTCATTGCCGTCACCAGCGAAGCAGGGTGGTTACACCCCATCGCGAAGGATCTCGGCATCGCTGTTCACCCGGTGGGCGCGTCTCTGGAGTACTCCAGCACGGATACCGTCATCGCGCCACTGGACCAGGATGGTCTCGAAGACATCCTCAAGACAGGTGCGGTTGTCCTCGACCTCACCGACGGCCTCATGCCGCTGGAACTGACTGAGGAGCCAGGGGAAATACCAGAGGTACCCGACGTTCCCGATGTCTTGCCAGATCCACCCACGGCAGAAGCGCCGGAGCCAACCACGGTGGAAGAAACCACTGAAGACAAGCCCAAGCGGGCACCGAGATCACGAAAGAAGCCAGTCGTGGATCCATTGCCAGAACCAGCCAAACCAGCTAAGCCCGTCGAGCCAGACGTGGTCACTATCCCGACAGCCAACAGCGACGACAACTCAGCAGGCGACGCCCTGAACATCTCAACCAGCGGCACGCGGACTTACGACTCGGCCTGGGCGAACACAGGGACGACAAGCTGGAAGCTGGAAGGCACGAGCGGCAACACCGCGATTCTCGGCTGGGACCGCGCAGACGCCGAGGGCGCCGCCAGCGGCACCACGACCACGACAGCCATCACCGACGACCTCGAAGCGTTTATCCCAGCACAGTGGAGTGAGACTCCCGAGTCACGAGAGGTACGGCTGGTTCGCCAGCTCGTCCAGCTCCACACCGAGAATGCCGACCTCGACACGCTGTACGTGGTACTCGATCTGTTGCGAGACAAGAAGCAGTGAGCGCACCTCATGACTGGGTGGTGGGCAAGCACCGCGCGAAGCTGACAGACGAGGTCTGCCGCCAACACGAGGTGGACCCCCACACCGCGTGGGTAGTGGGGTTCCACCTCGCGTGTGCGATCCAGGACTCCGAGTACAACCGAGCATGGCCGAGCGCTGAGAGCCTAGCCAGCGAGATCGGCGTGAGCCGCCGCCAGGTGGAACGCAGCATCGCTGCGCTGACTGCCAGCGGCCTGTTCACCACGGTGGACCCCGTCACCGATAAGTGCCACTACGACCGCCTTTCACGTCGCCGCACGACTCTGCCAGGGGACAAGCAGGCATTCATCCGTAGTAAGGGCCTGAGGGTCTTCCGGGCGTGCTGGACGGTGTCGTCTCCGCAGAGCTGGGATACCGCCTGGAAGGCCGAGAAGAAGAGGCTGGGAAGGGTCAGAGTTCACCACGAAAACCGCAGCTCCGGGCCGGGGAGAACCTTCCGAGTCGTGTACACCGTCGCCATCCTCAACACCCTCGATCGGAAGGTCTTAGCCGAGGTCACGGGGATAGGAAAATCAGGTCTGAGCAAGGCAATTTCTGGTTTCTCTGGCGTCATATCAGGTACCCCCAAAGTTTCTGTGGCGTCACACAATAAGTACGTAAAAGATAAATACACCAGTAATAGAACTAACTACGTTAGTTCTCTTCCTGGGGCCAACGGCCCGCACCAACCCGACGAAGAGAAGCCAGGTGATTCCGTGAACCCAGATGACCTTTTCAGCTCCAGTAACCGCGTCAAGGACGATGGATCTGTCACAGGTGAGACTCAGAACCGCTCTCGTCGTCCCTCCGAGAGGCTTCCTCGTTCCGAGAAGGAGATCTCCACCTGGAGTGCCATGGACATGGCCAAGGAGTTCCGGGACCGGTACCGAGACAAGTACCCGGCGAAGCCTGGTGAAGTCGGTAACGTCGTGGAGCTTGGCAAGATCCTCGCCGCCCGTCGCAAGCAGTTCAACGTGGATGCGTTGGTGGAATACAAGACCCTGGAACTCTGGTTGGCCGACGAGGACGACCACCGACGCAACCCGCACATCGCGGCTTGGCGAAAGTGGCTGGGCAGTTTCCAACGATTCCGACACTTGGTCGATGAGCAGATTTGTTCTGCCCAAAGTGTGTACCCTGTCCAGTCCGGCGGGGATACATCCTCGGAGTCACTGACCCAGACCTGGGTTCGACAGCAGAAAGCGAGTAGCTGGTGATGGCAACAATCGACCTGGCTCCTGTTGACCTCCCGACCCGCAAGCAGCACCGCCGGTTCTCGGAGGGACTCAGCTCCTACCGGATTCCGCCTCGGTACCGGGGAACGACGTTGTTCTCGACGCCCTACCTGCCCACGGGCCTGGACACCTGGCTGCACCACTGGCAGAAGGGCGACGTTCTCGCCACCAGCGGTAAGGGCGCTGGCCGTGGGGTAACCCTCATTGGTCCCCATCAGGTGACCACGCCGGTCGCTGCTGCTCTGGTCCAAGACGCTCTGCGTCTCAGCGCTGGCCTGAACATCTCTCCGCTGCGTGCAGCGTTGTGGGTCTCCAGCATCTCGGGGATGCACGACTCCCTGCGCAAGCCCGACACGGAGTCCGGGTACCCCATCACCTTCGAACAGATCGTGCGGTCCTACCTGCTGGTCCTGCCGGACTTGGACCCGTCACACACGTACGCGCAGGAGACGGTGGACCGGATCATCCGAGTACGGGCAGAGAAGTCCCTTCCCACCATCATCACGGTGACCGCCCCGAACCTCGATCTCATCCGCACATCCCTGTCGTCTCTGCTCACGGAAATGACTGTTCCCGTGACGATCGGAGGCTGATCGCGATGTGCGCAAGCTGTGAGCACCCAGGGTTGCCACTGAGATTCTTCCTGGACGCCGATACCGGCCAGGTGTACGAAGTGCAGTTCTACCCCCACTCAGGCGAGTTCGGGTGCCAGTGCGCGGAATCAATTGCATCCGACTGGTGCGCCCACCTGGAACTCATGGTGGCCGAGGTCGATGAACACGGTGGCGCGCTACCGATTCCCAAGATGGACATTCTCGATGACATCGGCGAGTACCTCGACATCAATGACAAAGAGCAGATGGCTAAGTGGCGTCAGGTCATGCTCAAGCACTCCACGATTGAGGTGGTCTAGTGCTGGGAAATGATCTGTCGAACAGCACGCCACCACGCACGCTCGTTCACGTCAGCGCGGTGTTCGTCTCGCAGCTCTCCATTGACAAGGTGCTCGGCATCATCCCGGCGGTCAACACCGAGTTCGTTCCCCATATGCAGACCATCTCGTCGTACTACCAGGCGGCGAACAAGGGATTGCGCTTCGACCTCTTCGAGTACGAGAAGGACGAGTACCCCGGAGATGCCATGTTCGACGGCCTGTACGGCATCGCACATCCCTTCAACACCTTCCTGACCTTCACCGACATCGGAAATCTCAGCGACTACCTGCTGGTGAACCACGACGTCATCCAGGTCATTGATCCCCTTCACAAGATGGCGTTCGGATCGAAGAGCGCTTAATAGAAATCAGGAGCACCACCGTGGCGGTCGATAATGCAGTTCGTTTGTTATCCAAAATCATCAAGAGTCGTGACATTAGCGAAGCACTCTCGCGGGGAGTCCGCGCCGACTGGTTCGAGCGTATGGAAACCAAGCAGGTGTGGGAGTTCCTAACCGACCACTACGAGAAGTACGGCGAGGTTCCCACTGCCACCACGGTGCGGGACAACTACCCCACCTTCCGCCTGCTGGAAGTCAAAGACACGCAGGAGTACCTGCTTGACCAGCTCGTGGACTACTACCGACTGCAGCAGGCATCACGCATGGTGGACGACGCGCTCAGCCTCCTGGACCAGAGTGCTGGTACCGAGGAAATCATCGAGCTTATGCGCAAGCGGTTGTCGGAGATCGACGCCAAGACGGTGCAGAAGTCGGGATTCCTTGACCTTGCCGACAGCCCGATGGACCGCTGGCAGGAGTACCTCAACCGACAGGCGAACCCAGGGACTCTGCTTGGTGTGGGGACCGGATTCCCCACCATTGACGAGGCAACCTCAGGACTCCAGGGTGGCCAACTTGTCGTCATCGTGGCACCCGCGAAGGTCGGTAAGACTCAGCTCATGCTGCGTATGGCAGCTCACGTTCACGAACAGGGCAAGCGCCCCGTATTCCAGAGCTTCGAGATGACCAACGCTGAACAGGTCCAGCGCTACGACGCCATGCAGGCCGGAGTCAGCTACACCCGGATGCGTGAGGGACAGCTCACCAAGTCGGAGTTGGTTCGCTACGAGAACATGCTCCAGGCGCTGGACAGCAAGCACCCGTTCTGGCTGACCGAATCTGCCGGCTCTCTCACGGTGTCTGGGGTGTCCGCGACTGTTGCCACGGTCGATCCTGACGTCATCTTCGTGGATGGCACCTACCTCATGGTGGACGAGCAGACCGGAGAGATGAACACTCCGCAGGCGCTGACCAACATCACGCGCTCCCTCAAGCGCATGGCCCAACGGTTCAACAAGCCAGTTGTGATCTCGACTCAGGCACTGGCCTGGAAGATGAAAGGGAACACCGTTAGCTCCAACTCGGTCGGATACAGCTCATCGTTCGCCCAAGACGCCGACGTCATGCTTGGAATCGAACGCGTTGAGGAGCTGCACGACGTACGTCTTCTCAAGATTCTGCTGTCACGAAGCAGTGGGCTGGCAGAGGTCGAGCTGGATTGGGACTGGGATCGCGGGATCTTCTCCGAGCGCACAGGTTCGGTCGCAGATGACCAGGAAGATGACGGCGAAGAGCTGGAGTTTGACGTGTTCGGCGGAGCGACCGCATGAATGTTCTTGTAGCCCTCGAACGGCTGGGCATCGAGCACACGGTCAGCAGAGGAGAGGCCCTCGCGCATTGCCCTGCACATGTGGAGCGCACTGGTCATGAGGACCGGAATCCGAGCTGGTCGATCAACATCGACACCGGGGTGCATCACTGCTTTAGTTGCGGATGGAAAGGCGGTCTGCCTTCTGTCGTTGCACAGGTTCGCGGGGTTGACCGCTCCGAAGCATCTCGGTGGGTGGAGCAGGAGAATCCCGTCCGCGACGTCAAGGAACTGCGTCGCACGATGGAGCGCGTACGCACCCGCCAGCTCCGAGTTATTAGAAGCGCCCCAGTAGACGAAGCGCTCTACCGCAGCTTCTCGGACCCCACGCCGGAGATGCTCGCCTCCCGTGGAATCTCCGAGGAGTCGGCCCAGCACTTCGGACTCAGGCGTCGCGACGAGGACGTCTGGGTTCTTCCCATCACGGAGGGGGACGGTCGGATGATCGGCTGGCAGGAAAAGGCCGGGTCCATCGTCCGCAATCGACCGACCGGTGTGCGCAAGGCGTCATGCCTGTTCGGGCTGTCCTTGGTTACCGGGGACGAGGTCACTGTTGTGGAGTCGCCGCTGGACGCTGTGCTGGCGCACAGCTACGGGCTACCCCCAACCGTTGCCCTCTTCGGTTCGCACCCATCCCAGGACCAGGCTCATCTGCTGACCGGCTACCGCAGGGTGGTTCTTGCACTCGATAACGACGAGGCCGGACGCAAGGGCCAGCTCATCCTGGCCAACATGCTGACCAAGCTGGGGGTCTTCCCCCACGAACTTGAGTGGCCCCTCGACGTGACCGACTTCGGGGACTGCACGCCCGAACAGCTCCGTCAGGGGTTCGGCTCAGAGAGCCGCGCACGCAGGATTCTGCGCGAAGCACGGAAGAGGGCACGCAAGTGGTAGCGCTGCACCCATACCAGGAAGAAGCCCGTGACCTCATCGTCGCTCGCAAGCAGGTGTTGCTCGCGTACTCGATGGGACTGGGTAAGTCTCCGATCACCATCTTCAGTGTGGAGGAGCTAATGGCCACGGGAGACATCACGTCTCCTGTCCTTGTCGTGGCACTGTCCAGCCTCAAGTACCAGTGGCAGAAAGAGATCGCGAAGTTCGCGCCGGAGTCTGTTGCTGTGGTTGTGGACGGAACCCCGGCGAAACGCAAGGAGCAATACGCCCGCATCAAAAATTGGGAAGAGGACCAACTCGACTATGTCGTAGCCAACTACGAGCAAGTCACCAGGGACTGGGAGTTCTTTGGGAACTTCACCTGGGGTGCAGTTGTCGCCGACGAGGCCACCGCCTTGAAGTCTTTTAGAAGCAAGCGGGCCACTGCCATGAAGAAACTGGCGAAGAACGTCCCCGTGCGGATCGCCTTGACGGGCACCCCGATGGAGAACGGCAAGCCCGAGGAGATCTTCAGCATCATGGAGTTCGTCGACCCTACGGTGCTGGGTAGGTTCGACATGTTCGACAAGACGTTCATCGTTCGTAATAGAAGCGGGTGGGTAGAGCGCTACCGCAACCTGCCAACACTGCACAAAGCGCTGGCACCCGCTTCTGTGCGTAAGAAGCAGACGGACCCTGACGTCGCCCCCTACCTGCCCGATGTCATCGACATGCCGCCCATCGAGGTGGCGTGGGACAAAGCTGGTTGGGATCTGTACCAAACCATTAGTCGCGACCTGCTGCTCACACTCGACGAAGCCACCGAGATGTTCGGATCGAGCTGGTCATTCAACGTCGCGGCCCACTACGGTCACAAGTCCGACCAGAACTACGACGCCGTCGAGTTCGAGCTGCGCGGCAGGATCATGACTCGTATTCAGGCGCTGCGGATGATGTGCGTAGCCCCTGAGCTGATCCGCATCAGCGCGGAGAAGTTCGCCAGCCGCATTGTGGGCGACGAGATCCTCGACGGTAGCGGGTCCGAGTACGCCTACCTTCTCCAGCAAGAAGGGCACCTGGACCGCAAGCTGGGAACTCCCAAGCTGGACATGGTCGCGGGCTACCTCAATGAGTTTCTCGCTCTCGACGAGCGGAACAAAGCGGTCATCTTCTCCAGCTTCGTGGATACGCTGCCCATGATCGCGTCCTCCATCAAGGAGGCATCAGTGCTGTTCCACGGCGGCATGACTGCTAAGCAAAAGGAAGCAGCGAAGGAGCAGTTCCAGCAAGACCCCGAGACGCGAGTGCTCATCAGCTCAGACGCCGGGGGATTCGGCGTCGATCTTCCGCAGGCCAACCTGCTGGTCAACGTGGACCTGCCCTGGACGTCAGGGGCAGCGCTGCAGCGGAACTCACGCATCATCAGGGCCAGCTCGACGTGGCCATCGGTACGTCTTGACCGATTCCTTATGAGTCAATCCCTGGAACTGCGCCAGTGGGAAGCGCTAACGCACAAGTCTGCGGTGGCCGCAGCCGTCATGGACGGTACCGGGTACGACGACAAGGGCGGGGTGACGACGTCGGTGAGTTCGTTGCGCGACGTCATCTCAGTAATTTTTGACTAATCCGGCGATGCTGACCACTTTTGTCCGACGCGTCCCTTAGTATGTATCTCATACCAGCTACAAAGGAGCACAGAACGATGGCACGCATATCAGAACCGTCCCGAGAACCTGCTCAACCGAGCGAGTTCGACAGGGCATCGCGGGAGTACCTGCACCTCAAGGTGAAGATCGATGATCTGAAGGCTGAGCAGGACAAGCTCAAGCCGGTCATCGCTGAGTACCTCGACGCGAACGTCGAACCTGACGACTCCGGTCACCGGGTCTTCAAGTTCGACGAGAAGATCGAAGGCTTCGTTGGTCTTCAACGTCAGCGCCGCGTCAAGCGCACGCCGGACGTGGAGCGGGCAGTCGAAATCCTCACCGAGCTGGGCATGTTCGAAGAGTGCATCGAGTTCAAGCCACAGATCAATGAAGACGCGGTCTGGGCACGCGTCTACGAAGGCGACCTGACGTCGGAACAGGTAGACGAGATGTTCCCGCAGGAAGTCACGTACGCATTGGTGGCGAAGCGCCGCTAATGGACGCCATAACGCAGCTCTTCGAATGGGCACGCGTCTACGAAGGCGACCTGACGTCGGAACCAGCCCCTACCTACCCAGGTTCTAAGACAGTGCTCAAGAGCCACGACAAGAAGCCGAAGAAGGAACGCGTCAGCGTAAGCCGCGCGATTGATCTCTTCGACCCCAATAACTGGGGCTTCAAGCCGTTGACCAAGACAGTGAATGGTCGAGAGGTACAGCTCTACACGTTCGGGGCGCTGTGCGCAGCCCTCGACCGACCCCAGGTCACGGTGCGTCTCTGGGAGACCAGCCGGTACCTGCCGCCAGCCCCGTTCCGCGCCGAGCACATCCCCGGCAAAGGCGGAACCACCGGTCGGCGCTACTACCCCCTGGAAGCCATCACGGCTTGCCTGGAGGAGTTCCACAAGCGGGGGCTTTTGGGAGAGTCCCGCATCGAATGGTCCAAGCACGCGGACCTGACCGAAGCAATCTCACAGAGGTGGATGGAAATCGTCCAAGACTTCAACGAGGTTCCCAACCCTTAATAGAAACACTCACGAGGAGACGGCTAGATGCCAATCAAAAAGAAGGCCCCACAGGGCGACGACTACGCAGCCACTGCGTCCACGGAAGACGATGTCTTCGAAGAAGAAAACCCCGACGAGATCGCCGAGTTCTCACAGTCACGTTCGCGTGGTTGGGGAGCTGCCGACGAGAAAGTGGAGTCGTCGAAGTCCAGCGGCGGCAAGACCCACTTCAAGTTCAGTGAGGATCAGGAGCTGATCGCGTTTGTCGAAGGCGAGCCGATCGACATCTACGATCAGCACTGGATCAAGCGCCAGGGACAGATGAGCTTCCGGTGCGCGGACGAGGATTGCCCGTTGTGTGAAGCGGGAGACTCGCCAAGCTCCCGGTTCACATTCAGCATCCTGCATTTCGAAGAAGAAAACGGCGAGATCAACCCACGCGTCAAGCTCATGACGGTTGGCACTAAGGCGCTCAAGCAGCTTCGGGCCATCGATGAGGATCCAAAGCGTGGAGGTCCGCTGGAAGGCAAGTTCTTTGCCGCCTACCGCACAGGTAAGCGCCAGGACACCACTCACCACTTCACCCCCGTGAAGCTGCGTGACGTGGAGGAAGACTGGGAGCTACCCCAGGATGAAGCGGTCGCTGCATTGAAGGAAGCCCAGGACGGTCCAGAACCAAAGATCTGGATCGACAAGCTGGAGACGCTTCGCGAAGTCGCAAGCGAACTGAAGCGCAGCGCATGACCGAGTCGGCAGAGGGGCGGGTCATCCGCCCCTCTGTTCCGACGGTCACCACCGAAGCCCAGCTCGCCGAGGTGGTGGCGTTCTACTCGGAACAGGACGAGCTGGTCATTGACGTTGAGACCGTAGGCGAGTACCGGATTGACCCCCGCCGCAACCAGGTGCTGTGGGTGGGGCTGGCCACGAAGGGTCGCGTAGACATCATCCCTCTGGGACATCCCAATGGTGAGCTAGTGGAGAAGCGCCGGTCGCTCCTTCCTAGCGGACTTGCTCGTCTAGCCGAGGGCAAGAACCTGCGCAAGGGTGACATCTCCAAAGCTGAGGGCAAGATTACGAAGGTCTTCTCAGATCCCCCCAAGCAACTCGACCCAGGCACAGTGTTCGCGGCACTTAGGCCGCTGCTGTTCTCCCCAGACATTCGCGTCATCGGGCACAACATCAAGTTCGACCTGTGTTCGCTGGCGAAGTACTACAACGGCGAGGTACCCGGAGTCTCTCTGGGAGACACGATGATCGGCGAGTTCGTCACCAACGACTTGCTGCAGCATCAACTCAGTCTCGCCGCTTGCTGTAAGCGCCGCCTCGGATACGAGATGGAAAAGGGCGTCGGCGCTGAGGTGGAGATGTACTCCTACCAGGAGGTCGCCCGCTACTTGGCGCTCGATGTCAAGATGACCTGGCTGCTGTGGCGTGACGTGTGGTCCAGGATCGAGAAGCTTCGTCTGCGCAACGTGTTCGGGCTGGAGATGGATCTCCTCAAACCCCTCATGGAGATGGAGCAGACCGGCACGCTGGTCGATGTCGAGGCCCTGAAAGTGTTGCGCGCGGAAATCGAGCAAGGTGAACTTAATGCCACGGCGGCTGCGTACAAGGCTGCGGGTCGGAAGTTCAACGTCGGATCGCAAGCGGAGAAGCGCGCACTCCTGTTCACGGAGGAGGGTCGCAACCTCAAGCCCAAGGTGTTCACCGCCAAGACCCAGGAGCCGGCGACGAGTGAGGACGCTCTGAAGGCTCACCCGAAAGACCCTCTGTGTCAGGCACTGCTTGAGATCGCGACACTGGCGAAGCTTCGCTCCACGTACGTTATCCCGTACCTGGGAGGAGACGTCACTCGCACGACGGCGGGCAAGGAGAAGACAACCGAACGCAAGTCGCTGCTGGTCAACGGTCGTGCTCACACCAACTTCAAGAGCACGGGTGCTGCCACCGGCAGACTGAGTTCCAGTAACCCCAACCTGCAGAACATCCCCGCACGAGGTGCGTATGGCAAACGCATTCGCGACATGTTCATGGCAGATCCTGGCTGCAAGATTGTCCAAGCTGACTACGGGCAGATCGAACCGAGAATCATTGCGTCGCTGGCCAAAGACCCCGTAATGACGAACGCCTTCCTGGAGAAGACGGACATCTACACGGCGATAGCTGGTCCGATGGGACTCGATCGACAGGCGGGAAAGCTACTGATTCTGGCGATGTCGTATGGAGTTGGGCCGGACAAGATCTCCAACGAACTCGGGGTCACGCAGACGCGAGCCAAAGAGATTCTCGACGAGTTTGAGGACGCCTACCCGGCACTGACGACGTACAAGAACCACGTCATTGCTGAGGCTATGAAGCGCAGGCCCATGCCGTACGTGCGGACCATCCTCGGACGCCGTCGCCTGCTACCTGATCTCACCAGCACGGACTTCGGTCTACGGGCACGCGCTAAGCGGCAGGCGTTCAACGCGGTTATTCAGGGCAGCGCTGCGGATGTCATCAAGGTCGCGATGATCCGCGCCCATCAGATGATTCCCGAGGAATCCAAGATGCTTCTGACAGTGCATGACGAACTGCTGGTCCTTTCGCCTGACAAGTTTGTGGAAGAGACCACCGTGGCCTTGCGTGCAGCGATGGAGGAAGTAGTTCTTCCAGGAATCACGGTGCCGCTAGTTGCCGAGGTCAACGTCGCTCATGCGTGGGGAGAATGCAAGTGAAGGCTCCAAATAGACCGCGCGCGGAGAGCAGGGCCGACGCCTATGCGGCATCGGCTGGGGGCGTGCTTGACGAACTACTCGCTCGGTGTATTTCGGATGTCGACGGGTGCCTTCTATGGCCGGGGGGCACCAACTCTGACGGGTATGGCTACACGAATAGGTTTGGGTATTCACTGCTCTTGCACACACTCGTTCTTATTGGTGCTGCCGGCGGTAGGCCGGAAGGTATGCAGGCGGGCCATCGTTGCCATGACGACGCGTTGGCTGCTGGGCTGTGCGAAGGCGGGTATGCCTGTAAGCACCGTCGGTGTCTAAACGTCGAGCACCTCTGTTGGATGACCCGCGAAGAAAACATGAAAGGTCGGCGACGTCCCATGTGTAGGTACGGGCACCCGCGTGACGATGCCTACCCGAGCGGTGCGTGTCGTACTTGTAGCGCAAAGCGCGCCGCCGCACTACGTGGGTTGGTGAATAGGGCGGCGTCGGTTATGGGGTTAACGAAGGGCGAGTACGTCAGGCAGTACGGGCAGTCGTATGAGATTGCGCAGAGATTTGCAAATGCTGACCCTGTACCGCCTGTAACAGATACAGTGAAAAGACGTCGGGAGGAGACGAAATGAGTCAGTCATGGTGGGACGCAAAGATGCGCGGCGTCAGCCCGCAGACACCGGCAGCGCCGCTGCCCCCAACTCCGGTGGCCATTCCGCAGCCGCAGAACAACTACCCACCGCAGTACCCCAGCCAGCAACCGGTAGCACCAGCTCGGACTCCCAGCGGGTGCCCCGAGTGTGGGTCGGGCAACTGGATGCAGCCGAACTCGTCAACCGCAGCCCGATGCTTTGACTGCGGTCACGTTGACGGTCGTGACTTCGACCTGTCGGCTAACGGGTCCATCAGCAACAACGCGCCTTCGCGCGCAACGAAGCAAGTTGCCAGTGGGGGATTCAACCCCCAACAGATCGTGGGACGGGTCGAATAAATGGACGCTGCAGTAATGAAGGTCGTCAAAGGTCTCAACAAGAAGCTTGGTGAGGGGACAGTCGTTCTCGCCGGGGACATCGACCATAACTTGTTGCCGAGATTCCCCAGTGGATCGCTGGCACTGGATCTCATCTTGGGCGGCGGCTGGCCAGGAAATCAATGGAACGAACTGGTCGGTTCCAGCTCGCACGGGAAGACAGCCGTGTGCCTCAAGACGATCGCGGCTAACCAGCAGCGCGACCCAGGCTTCACCACTGTGTGGATAGCTGCCGAGGAATGGGTTCCCGATCACGCCGTCATGTGTGGTGTGGACCTGGACCGGGTGCTCATCGTGGAGACCAACGTGTCTGAGCACGCGTTCGAGTCGGTGATCCAGTTCGCTGAGACCAAGGCCATCGACTGCATCGTCATCGATTCGCTGCCTGCTCTCATCCCGTTGCCCGAAGACGAGAAGGACATGGAGCAGCTCACTGTGGGCAGGCAGGCCATGCTTACTAATAAGTTCTTTCGCAAGGTAGGAAAAGCCATGAAGCGCTCTCTTCTAGAAGAGGAGCGACCCATTCTCGGACTGGCCATCAACCAGTGGCGCGAAAAAATCGGGGTCATGATGGGCGACCCCCGTACGACTCCGGGTGGGGCCGGAAAAGACTATGCGTACTTCACCCGCGTCGAGGTCAAGCGTGACGCCTGGATCGAAGCGGGGCCGTCCTCGGATAAGGCCAAGGTCGGGCAAGGTATCCGACTGCGCACCATCAAGAACAAGTCGGCACCGCCCATGCAGACGGCGTACATCGACTTCTACTTCCGTGAGGGCGGCGACTGCGCACCCGGTAGCTACGACTTCGCGAAGGAACTGGTGTCTTTGGCAGCTCTTCACGGCGTACTCGATAGAGCAGGTGCGTGGTACAGCTATGGGGATCGCAAGTGGCAAGGTGGTGACGCCGTGCTTGTGGATGTGCGCGCGGAACCGGATCTTTACGCCGCCCTTGACAAGGACGTGAGGGCGATCGGATGACGTACTGCCGCAAGACCTGGTTGGAAGCAGCGAGCTGCGCGGGCATCCCAACAACAGAGTTCTATCCCAATGACGATGGCTCGTTGCGGGCACGCACGAGGTCACGGGAGCAGGTCGCACGCATCTGCGCCGCTTGCCCGGTGCGCCTGTGGTGTCTCGCCGAGGGACTCGGAGATCGCTGGGGCATGTGGGGCGGAGCAGAACCCACCACGCGTCGGGAGATGACTCGCTCGTTGAGCATCGATGACGTGGAGCGCCTGCAAGGTGCCGTGAGGGAGTACGCCGCTGCGTACGAGGATCACGCGATTGAAGCAGACCTGTTTGAGAAGTACCGGATACGTCCAGAGTGGTTCTACTCGGTCACACGGTTCACTCCGGGCACCACCACGGTTCGTCTCTTGCGCGAGGCAAAGGAGATCCGGTCAGCATGAAATCCGAGGGCCTGCGTCAGTCGCAGAAGCACGAGAAGCGGATCGCCAAGAAGTTCGGCGGTCAGGTGTCGGCGGCAAGTGGGGCCTTCTGGTCCCGCAAAGGAGATGTGCGGACAGACGGATGGCTCATCGAACACAAGTACACAGCGAACAAGAAGAGTCTTTCTATTAAGAAGGAATGGCTAGACAAGATCGAAAAGGAAGCACTGCTGGAGTCCAAGGCTCCGGCACTCATGTTTCACCTGGGCGGTCGTGACTACGTGGTCCTCACCGAGGACGACTTCACGGAGCTGACCGATGGGTGATGCCAATGTGGCAGCAACATGCCAGATGTAAAGGTGCCGACACCGAGATCTTCTACCCGCCCAGGGATAGGAACAAGTACTCGGAGTTCGCCGACCAAGCCAGGGCTTACTGCTACGGCAAGGGGTACGAGGGACTGTGTCCCGCCATCCGGGAGTGCCTGCTGTTTGCACTCCGCACCGAGGAAACCCATGGAATCTGGGGTGGCCTCTCCAACCGTGAACGGCGTCGTCTTCCACACCGGCAGACCCTTCCGCCGTGGATCAACAAAGACGATCTAGAGGAGCTAGGGCTGTATGACAACAAAGAAGAGCGCATTGCGCCAGTACTTGGATGCGACGAAGAAGGAGACGATCCTCCTCGGGCCGATTGAGCGCCACCTGCTGACCCTCCCGCAGGACACCAGCCGTCGCCAAGACGTCCTGCATCCCAGTGAGGTCACCAAGGATGATTGGTGCATCCGCGCCTCGTGGTTCCAGGTGCGCGGGCTGAAGCCTGCCGAGCCGAACCCAAGCCTGCGACTGGCGAGCATCTTCGCCGAAGGGCACTCCATCCACGACAAGTGGCAGAAGTGGATCGGCGACGCAGACATGATGATTGGTGTCTGGCACTGCTGGGAGCACGGAGACTGGTGGGGCAAGAGGTCAGATTCCTGCACCTTCTGCGAAGCCGTCTACAAGGAAGTTCCCGTTCAGCACGGCGATCTAGACATCGCCGGTCACGCTGACGGATGGCTCACGACGGGTCATCTATTAGAGATCAAGAGCATCGGCACCGGGACGTTGCGAGCTGCTGGTCAGCCCATCTCCGGCGATCTCAGCAGAGACTTCTCCTCGATCTCACGCCCGTTCAACAACCACATTCGGCAGGCCAGTCTGTACATCTTCTGCTTGCGCTGGATGTGGGAGAACGACCTGCTCCACCAGGAGCCACCGGACAAGCTGCTGTTCCTGTACGAATGCAAGGCAGACCAAGCGGCCCGTGAGTTCGTCGTCAAGTACGACGAGGAATACCTGGCTGGCTTCCTAGAGAAGAGAATGCTGCTCGACCTGGACTCCGAAGCTCCCCCGATGTGTACCGGCGGAGATGGCTGCAAGCAGTGCGCGGGGCTGTCATGAAGTCGTATCGGATGGGGCCAGAGTCCCGAGCAGCGGTCGAAGCTGCCCGCGCCCAAGGGCTGAACCTGCCGGAGAAGCCATCCGAAGAGATGCGCGACGCCATGCCGAAGGATCTCACCGAGCTGGACGACGTGACCCTCATGGGGATGTACACCGAGATCATCGGGTGGTCGGACTACTTGGCTGTCCAGCATAGCTTTGCCCAGACCGATGAACGTCGCATCAAACGCAAGCTTGAGTTTCTAGAAGCCAAGGCTCTGATCCAGGCGAAGTCGGTGGCCAGCAAAGTCACGGATGCCCGACTGCTCGTCAAGGACGACCCAGCGATCCAGGACATCCACGAAAAGGCTGCGAGCGCCGAGGCGTACCGGAAGCTCGTCGAGTCGCTCTACAACAACTGCGAACGAGACTCGGCGCTGCTATCCCGAGAACTAACCCGCAGGACAGCAGGCGCAGATCGTGGTCGAAGGGAGAGGTTCTAGAAAGTGAAAGTAAAAAATTGGGCTGGAGGCGACATTTCGAGTCCCGTAGCCATCGGAATAGACCCAAGCCTCACCAACTTCGCAATGGTCGCCGTAACACTCGACGGGACAGCGTTCACTGGTCGTCTGCTGCAGTCCAACGCGCGAGGTGCCGAGCGGCTCTGCGAGATCCAGGATCATATGGCTGACTTCATCCTTGAGTTTCCTGAGATCACGGACGTCGCTATGGAAGGCACAGTGCGTATGTCGGCTGCGGCCAGCGTGCTCGGAGAACTCAGCGGCGCTGTGAAGAGCTACCTGTTTAGGCACTTCGGGGAACTCGCTCCGCTGAACGTCCCGCCGATGACGCTGAAGAAGTTCATCAACGGAACCGGCAAAGGCGTGAGCAAGAGCCAGATCCTTCTGTCCTGTTACAAGAAGTGGGACGTCGAGCTGGACGACGACAACATTGCCGACGCGTACGGTCTCGCTCGGATCGCAGGTCAGGTGGCAGGAACAACATACGAGCGTGAGGTGCTCACCAGGCTAAAAGACCCCAAGTTCCGCACATAGCGCGGACCAAATAGAAGCTACTCTGTCTCCTGTATGTGACACACGAAATCAGGAGAGACCATGCCGCTCGCGTCCCCCACGGACATCATCCGGGTTAGCCCCGACTCCAGCGTCAAGAAGGTCGCAGGCGCAATCGCCTGGTGCCTTGACGAGGGAGCCGGTGAAGCCACCGTCCAAGCAGTCGGAGCTGGGGCCGTCAACCAGGCCGTGAAAGCTGTCGCCATCGCACGCGGAATGGTCGCAACGCGAGGTCGCGACTTGTGGTGCCGGATCGGATTCGCCACCATCCCGCACGAACAGGATGAAGGCAAAGAGATCTCGGTCATCGTTCTGAATCTCGATTCCCATTAGCACTGACGGCGTATCTAATACGCCCTAGGCTAGTTACATGGCGAACAAGGCTGATACCCCAGAATCCGTGATCGCGTCGGCAGACGCGGCCAACTCGCGGTACTCCTCACGTAAGTACCAAGGTTCGATGGACGCTGGTGTTGACCCTGTTTCTAATACAGGCGCGCACACCATCCAGACTCCGAAGCAATTTGCTGCCGGAGACCCAACGGTTCAGGCCGCTCCAGCACGGTCGCAGACCGAGCGGCTGGGTGCCAAGTACGCCGTGATCGCCGGTATCAACAAGCCAGTGGACCCAGCGGTGTCGGGCCAGACGATGGCCAACGCCCGAATCCTCCCCCCGGCCACCAACCGGAGCGGTTCGTTCCAGGACGGCGCGAGTGGATAGGGGCCAAGTCCAGTCTGGCGCTAAGCAGGTTGGTGCCCTTCTAGACACGGCTCAGCCGTACAACCCGTTTCGCACGCCCGGAAGCGGTGTCGGCCAGAGTGGGTACAACTGGGGAGTTGCTCCTCGTCTTGGGTCTTCGACTAGCTCTTCTATTAGCTCTGCGAAGGCCAGCTCTGGCGGTTCCGTCGGAAGGGGAGTCACCCCTCAGGCTGAAATTGGCGGGGTATCGGAACCAGTGAAGTACGGACCCCAGTGGGACACGCGGGGCAACCATGACGAGTCGATGGGTAAAGCTCCGCACGTTTACATGGACGGCACCAACAACAGCGCCGCCGACCAGTTCACCGTGCACACTCCAAAGTCGCGTCCCGGTATGGGTTCTCGCATCAATTACGGACCAAAACTAGGGACAGAAATACCGGGGATCGTCACTCCCTCGACGTACGGAGGCTGACATGACAGGCTCCGTCCCGCATCAGAACTGGCAGCAGCTTGGTGCTGGTGGCCTTTACGGCACCTCCACTGCCCAAGGCGGTACCGGAATGACCGTGGCCCGCGACTCCCTCGATGCGTTGCGCCTTGGGCAGGGACGCACACCGTCGGCTGAGTACCCCGACGGCTACCTGGGCACGATGCGGTCTCGTCAGGACGATCGCCTTCTCGACCAGGTCAAGGCCCGTGAAAACCAGCGCTCTTACGAACGTGGGGTCCACAAGGGCGAACGTATTGGTCTGGACTCGTACTTTTGGCCGTTTGGCCTGGAACCTGATCGTGGATTGCGTAATGAAGCAAAGGGCGTCAAGACAACCCCGGCAATGGAACTTGCTCCGGGGCAGAAGCTGGTGAACGACGGTAAAGCATCTGTGCAGCCGTCGGATCACACGGCAAATCAGCCGGGGGAAATCAACCCGGCCCGAGCCGCCCAGTTGCAGCGGCTCCTTCCTAATTGGAGCTGATTCCATGCACCGCGTTGTCGGTATCTCGGATATGCAGGCCCCGGAACACGATCTTAAGGCTGTCAAAGCGGTTCAGCGGTTTCTAAAAGAGTACGACCTGAGCGGCAAGAAGGGCGATCAGCTCCTGTGCGTCGGAGACGACGCCGATCTCACCGAATGCGGCAAATGGGTGCGCAATACGCGAGGCGAGTACGGCAACTTGCAGCGCGCAATCGACATGACGAAGGGTATTTGGACGGACTTCCGAGAAGTCGTACCGAATGCGCCGATCACGGTGCATCGCTCCAACCACACCGATCGCCTGCGGTTGTACCTGGAAAACGTCGCGCCCGCCCTTGAAAGTCTGCGGGGGCTGAGCTGGCCCCACCTGGCGGGCTATGACGAGCTGGAGATCGTCCATACCCAGCATCCGTACGACTTCGCTCCTGGCTGGTGCATGATTCATGGCGACGAGTTCGGACTCAGCTCCACCAGTGGAATGACAGCGTTTAAGGCCACCGACAGACTCGGAAAATCGGTCCTATGCGGCCATACACACCGAATGGGGTGGCTTTCTAAAACCCAGGGCGGAAAGACCTTTAGCGGTATTGAGTGCGGTCACTTAATGAACCTTGACAAGGTCACCTACAGCAAAAGTGGCCCCGCTGGCCTAAATTGGCAGGCTGGCTTCGTCATCTTCCATGTCAGTGGCGAGAAGGTGTACCCGACGATGGTTCCCATCATCGAGAAGTCGTTCGTGGTCGAGGGGGTCAAGTACTCCTGGAGGTAAGCCCAGACAGGGGCGTCTTGTAACGCGGATACTGGGTACATGGAACTGAGCGATAAGTTCACACGGGTTACTGGCAGTCGTAACTACCGAGATCCTGACCGTCGAACAGTCGCCCAGCGCCTACGCAATATCTACGAAGCAACCCCAGACGAGGTCAAAGAAGCCGGGATGAACTGGTACGGCCAGGTTCATGATGCCGTCGGTAAGAGTGGGCTGGGCCTGACGCGTGGAGCCGGTATCGTCGCCGCTGTCAGCCCCAACATGGACTTCGAGAACAACAACATTCATGCGCTGCGCGAAGTGCAGGAGATGAAACCAGAGCACTGGGACTTGATTCGTCACGCCGCAGGCCGGAAAGGCGGTCGCACTGATATTGCCGCCATGCTTCAAGAGGTTGCTCCGGGTATGTCAGCCGCACCGACACCGAACCTTCTAAAAGCCCACGCCATCTTGAACGGCGCGCACCCCGACGACGTTCTTCCTGCCAAGACGGCCCCCAAAACCAACTCCTTCTTCCACAACATCCACGACCCATCGGATGATCGCTACGCCACGGTCGACGGTCGGCAGGCAGACACCATCACGGATGTCATGCGGCCCTGGAGCGACGAGACTCGCAACCCACATGGGGAGAAGCTCACTTCGGACAGGGGAATCAGTTCGTCGCAATCGACACGGGGCGTCACGCGTCACGATCAGTACGTCGGTCACGTCAAGACGGCAGCGAAGTCTCTTGGGATTAGGCCCAACCAGCTCCAGGCCGTGACCTGGCTACATGGTCAGAACATTGAGCGAGGTTTCGACCCGACCCGTAAGCAAGGGGACGCCCGCAGGGGTCAGTCGTACCAGCACCGTCTCAAGCAGCAAGAGCAGCTTATGGAGTTTCATTCGGCGCGAGGCGCTGGCTGATCTCTCGGAGTTCGCTGCGAAGTGGTTTGTCCTTCGCTAACTGCTCGGCAATCTCGTCATCCGAGATGACCGTTAGCGCGGACTCGAAGTACTCAAGGAGCCGATCGAACAGCTCACGCGGTATCTCAACAGTGTTGTCCATGTGTTCCTCCCAGTTCCTGTTCATGGTAGCTGAAGTCTCCGACATCGCCGTAGACTGAAAGAGTGCAAAACGCAGATATGAGGTACGCCCGCCGTGCCTGGGGAGATGCGTTAGAAGAGCCTGTCGGGCCGGACAGGGTCATCACTGAAATCTGCGAACAAGGGGGAGGGCAGGTCGCCCGTGTTCTCTTTCCCCCACGTTTCGGGTACAACCGTGACGCTCCTGGTATCAGCGACATTATCGACGTCGATGAGATGTGGCAGATGCCTCGCGACACGTTCTACACCGGAGGCCCAGGCTCTTACTCCGGCAGTTCCACTCCCGCTCTCACGAACTCGTTAGGGAATGCCTAATGGAAGCTCACGTCGATCCCGAAACCCTTTCCCTCATGGAGGTCGGGCACCACGTCCATACGCGCGAGGCGCACTGTCAGGCCAGCGGATGCTCGTTCGCGTCAGCAGAACCAGCCAAACAGGCCGAAGCTCTGCAGGCTGCGAAGGACTGGAAGTCCCGGTATGGCGGCACAAACGTCGCCACCAGGGCCGGAGACATACGCGCACGGCGAATTATCAACAGTCACCTGAACAAACAGCAGTTTGGAGCATAGTCATGGCATACGCGAAGTCGCGTTCTAATAACGCAGAGCTGATCGAGGGCACCACTGACCGGAAGTACATGAAGTCGCGCCCAGACTCAGCACTGGATTCGATGAACGCCAAGGGGAACGAGATCACGGCTCGCAATCGCCGTGGCTTGAACACCTGGGATGGGTACACGCCAAGCGAAGCAGTGGACAAGGTCAGCCCCGGCAAGAGCTAATCGCTCGAAGTACGTGCAACTGCTCTCACTTGAGGTTAGTCTGTACCTAATACCTCAGGTACAGGAGCACTCGAATGTCTCAAGATACAACTCAGGAGTCCACTCCTGACATCCCTCACATGCGAATCCTAGTGTGCAGAAGCTGCACCACGGTGGACGAGATCCCCGACTGGGAAGGTCGCGTTGAGGACGATCCCTACCTGCAGGTGGTGGTGGACAAGCACGGCCCCAGCCATGAAGGCCAGCTCTTCCGCCTTCCCATTGGCCTGTGGCTCATGGAAGACGCGAAGAAGCACATCATCGAACAGGTGCGCGGCGGCTCCAAGGGTCTTGCTGCCTTCGATCCTGAGTACTACAACACCCGCTCGACGTTCATGGAAGACGCGCAGAAGTGCTACCAACTGCACTTGCGCCCCAAGGGCCAGTGCCCCGAGTTCCGGTCTGAGCGTAAGCAGCTCCTGCCGAACACCAAGGCGGAGCGTAAGGAAGCTGGTCTGCCTCTCACGCCAACTGGTCCGAAGGCGTACCTGTGTGACTTCTGCCCTGTGCGCGTCTACAACGAAAAGAAGATCTTCGAAGCCCACAACAAGTAGTCCCACTAACCACAGAAGCGAGGAACACGTATGTCCGACGAAGCGCAGCTCGAAGAGGTAGTTGAAGCCCCCGCCGCTCCAGAAGCGGTCACGGCATTTGTGGCGACGATGACCCTTGACGGTCTGGTAGTAGTCACCGTTGACGTTCCCGGAAAGGAACTGCTTCGCCAAGCTACCCACACGGACATCCAGATGATGGCCAGCTTCATCCGTGACAGCTTGGTCCACCCCAAGCCCCAACAGCTCTCCGCTGAAGTCTCCGAGAAAGATCCAGCGGAAGCCGTCCTCAGGAAGCTGGCAGAGCGCCTCTCTGAGAAGTCCGAGGGCTAGTCATGGAGGCGTATCCCCAGGTTGTACTCGCTCCCGGCAGCACCTCGTACTTCTCGCAGCCGGAGGATCACCTCGACCCGAATCTGTTCGACGGCATGGATATGCGGGAGTCAGTGCGTCGTGAGCTTCTCGGTCTGCTCATGGACACATTGGTGTCGTTCAGCCACAACCCGGCAGCTTGGGTCAAGCTCTGGCTGGCTGGGTCCGGCGCGTCCTATCAGTGGAGTGCTTCTAGAAACCCAGGCGACCTGGACATGCTGATCGGGGTGAACTACCCGGTCTTCCGCCAGTTCAATCCGTCCTTCACCCAGCTCTCCAACCAGGAGATCAGCCAGTATCTGACAGACAAGCTGCGCGAACGGCTCACTCCGCGCACGGCGCAGTGGAGCCCCCCGAACGACCCCAGTGCCGTCTACGAGGTCACCTGGTTCAGCAACCCGGAGTCCACGGACATCCGCGACATCCACCCATACGCCGCGTATGAGCTGATTCATCGCACCTGGGATGTTCCGCCGGACCCAGATCCGGTCAAGCCCACCCATGACGGGCAGTCCGATAGGGATCACGTTCTGGCCTCCACGATCGTTGATCGGTACACCCGCGCGCAGGCTCAGCTCGTCCAGCAGACGAACCCGACCCTGCGCAGTCAGGCCGAGAAGATTGTCAATGATTCCCTGGCCCAGGCATCGGCACTGTTCGACGAGATCCACGAGGGGCGTCATGCTGCCTTCGGGTGGGGTGGGCACGGGTATGCCGACCCAGCCAACTACCGCTGGCAGGCCGGAAAGGCTTCCGGCGTGGTTCCTGCTCTCCTGGAGCTGAGGAACTTCTACAAGGACGAGAAGTCAGCGGAGGAGATCCACAAGTACGGCGTCAATCTGCCGTCCACGGACACGCTGCTACTGCGTGCGCTGATTGCGCAGAACGACCGGTGAGCAATAAGAGCGTCCTGGAAGAGGCGCAGGAGTTGCTTCACGGCGCACGTATGGAGGAGTACGGCCCGCCACGCGAGTCCTTCGAGCGCATCGCCAGGATGTGGTCAATCGTTCTGGATACCGAGGTCAGCGCTGAGCAGGTCGCGCTGTGCATGCTTCAAATGAAGGTCTCCCGCGCAATGCAGGGGTACCACCGTGACAGCTTCGTGGACATCGCTGGATACGCAGGAACCCTGGAGATGCTTCAGGAAGATGTCGTTGAGATCCCCGTATCTCGTTCGCCGCAGGCTCGTATCTCGTACCCGGACTACGTTCGCAACTGGGCCGCTGAGGCCCAAGCAATGGATACCCAGTGACGCTCCTCGTCAACGTCGATGGGGTACTCCGTACGGACGTGGGAGTACCTCTGGCCGATGGTGAGCAGCTCGTTCGGTCTCTCATAGAGACGAACCGAGTTGTCCTGGTGTCCGAGGTAGACACCAATGAGCAGAAGGTTCAGCAGTTCCTGGCGCTAGGTGGGATCAACGGCTACGCCAACATCTACTACGGCGTCGACTTTCTAGAAGCCCTGCGGCGGGAGCGGCTCATGGGTCATGTGTCGATGGTCTTCCTCGCGGACACCGAACTTGGGCGGAAAGTATTCGAGCAGGGCATCACGGTATGTCTGGTGACGGCGAGCAGTTTCGTTCGCCCTGACTGGAAGCCTGCCCGTAAGAGTTGGGGTCAGATCATTGATGAAGCTTATTTATCTCGTGACAGCCCGAATACCGGGGTAGAAGATGTGTAAGTCGGCAGAGGAGCGTTTCTTCAGCTATGTCCAGGTAGACCCAGTTACCGGGTGTTGGGAGTGGACCGGGCACGTAACGCGCAAGGGCTACGGGCAGTTCTACGCAGAGGGCACTCACATACAAGCGCATCGGTGGAGCTATTTGAGGTGGGTAGGGGACGTCCCATCGGGACTTGTGCTCGATCACTTCCGCTGCGACAACCCGAAGTGCGCCAATCCGAAACATGTACGTCCGGTAACGCAGCGAGAGAACATCCTGAGAGGGAGCAGCGCGGCTGTTCGCAATCTCGCAAAGGTGCGCTGTCCGAAGGGTCATGAGCTAACCGAGGACAACTGTGTTTCCGCGCTACTTCGTCGTGGCCATAGGAGCTGCCTCAAATGCCATCGGCGTAGGGCGAACGAGCAAGCCGATGTCCTGAGAGCGGCGAGGTTGTCGCTTGGGGTTTCTTACAAGGAGTACATCGCTCAGTACGGGCAATCCGTAGCCGTGGCACGCAGGATCTTAGGAGATGATTCCCATTCGTTTGATCTACTTGGGAAGTGAGATTCCCTCCAACCGGACGCTACTGACTCGTGCTGGCGTTACTGAGCTTGGAGTGGCTTTCGACGGGCTGTCCAAGCGTGTACGCAAGGACACCGAGAATCTGCTGGCGAACTTCCCAGACGACCAGGAACTGCGCATCCACGCCCTTCCTGGCATCGCGCCCGATAAGCAGTCTGAGCTGTCTGAGGATGAGCTACGCGCCTTCGCGGCGGAGTACGAGCTGTTCCTGTCTTCTAATATCGACAGGCTCGCGTCCTGGGTAGAGTTCGACTGTACGGCGCTCGGGCCGGAGTGGGTCCGATCACGCCGCAGCGAGTTCTACGGGCAATTCGACGACCAGCTCTTCCGGCCCATCTGGCACTTCGACTACGGGGTACGCGAGCTAGAGGCGCTGTCTGACGAGTACCCACAGGTCGCGATTCCGCTGGCATCGGTCGAGGAGTTCACAGCCCTTCCTGGCCTCCTGCGGCAGTACGCAAACAAGTACGAGACCAGGTATCACCTGCTGTCAGCCACGCGCCCTGAGACGATCCAGGCGCTCCCGATTGACACCGTCTACACCGCGACATGGCAGGCCCCCATGAGGCGTGGCGAGACCATCGTCTGGGACGGCGGGAGGCTGCACCGATACCCCGCCAAGATGAAGGACGAGGCTCGTGCTCGGCACCGTCAGCTCTTCGAGAACGTCGGTCTCGACACCCAAAAGATCCTCGATGACACACCGTCGGAGGTCACCAAACTGGCCCTCTGGTCGCTTCAGGAGTTCGAAAAGGGCAACGGAAACGTCGTCCCGATGCGCTCACAACCCGACTTATCTAATAGTAGGCACCCGGCAGTACGCGGCAGTGGTGCATCCACGACAGACGCAGAAGTTAATAAGAGTGAGGTAGGGGTACGGCACCAGGGACCAGTTCCTATCAAGTCGAGGAACGCCGCAGAGCGCTCGATCCTGCCTAGTTTCGGGCTGGAAGCGAAACGCGCCATGGTGGACGCCGACGACGGAACAACGACGATCTCCGAGATGAACGTCATCACCTCTGGAAGCTCGACTCTGCGCAACTGCAACACCTGCTTCGTGGCCTCCAACTGCCCAGCGTTTGCACCGGACACGGAGTGCGCCTTCTCGCTGCCTGTCGAAATCAAGACCCAGGACCAGCTCAAAGCCTTATTGCAAACGATGATTGAGATGCAGAGCAGCAGAATCGGCTTCGCTCGCTACGCTGAGGAACTCAACGGCGGCTACGCAGACGTCACTGTCTCTAGGGAGATGGACCGACTGTTCAAGATGGTGGAATCGCTCAAGAAACTCGAACAGAACAACGAGTTCATTAAGGTCTCGGTCGAAAGGCAGGGTGCTGGGGGAGTGCTCAGCGCACTGTTCGGGGAGCGAGCGGTGGAGAAACTGGCGATTGAGCAGGAACCTCCCATATCTGATAGTTAGCGCCTCTGAACGCTTGCAACGCTGTCCACCAGATCTGTGGCCCCAACCTCGAAGGTGAGCGTGCGCTGCTCAGCGTCTATTCCCAGTGCGTCCAGGAGCATTCGCAGGTCGTCCACCGAGTCTGCGTGACTGGCGATTACCGGAAGCGCGCTTTCAACAAGGGGTCGGTATTCCTCTTCTAATAGAAGCGGCTGCTGAGTGTTTCCTGGTGCGCTCATATCGACTTCAGCCATGTGATCCTCCCAGAAGTAAGTGGGGACCAGGGTCTCTGGCCGTGGTGAGACCCTGGCCCCATCCGCTCTAGCCTCAGCGGGGAGAAGAGGCGGCGGACTGCGGAGCGTACCGGCGCAGCTCCTTGGCGGGAACTGTAGCAAAAAGCCGTATCCCGTACAGCAGTTTAGAGAAACTGATCGCCAATCTCGGCGGCTCGTTCCTGGGACTCACGTAACCGGTGCAGGTACTTCTGCGTGGTTGTGAGGTTGCGGTGCCCGAGGCGCTGCATAACCTCGAAGATGTCCACCTTGCCGGACAGCAGCGCAGTGGCGTTCGAGTGCCGCAGGTCATGGGTACGCGGCATCCACGACAGCCCAGCATCACGAGCTGCGTCGTTCCACGCCTTCTTCCAGGAGTGGTAATCCATGTGCTCCATGGGCGGGAACTTCTTGGGATCGCGGTTTGCGTACGTGTAGCGCCGCTTGTAGACCATCCGCGCCTCGGTGCAGAGTTCGCAGCGGCATTTGCCCTCGTTGTACGCGTAGGTGGTCCCATGGCGGTACGTCCGGTTGCCGTCTTTGAACACGTCGCCGGGAGACGTCTTTTCCCGCACCACTCGGATCTCCGGGAACATGGTTTCGCGCCCAAATAGAAGGTTCTCGTAACCAAGCTGGTGCTGCTCGATGAAGTTCCGCAGGGCCTCGTCAAACGCCTTCGACACCGGGATGACGCGGTTGAAGCCAGACTTCGTGGCCTTCTTGACGACGACTCGGGAGCCGTTAGCTTGACGCTTGGGCATGAGGGTGGCGCTACGAGTCAGCAGAATCTCGCGCCGAGCATCGTTGTAGTCGTACACGCGTACCTCAGACGCCTCCCCATAGCGCATTCCCGTGGTGATGAGGAACTTCGCGAAGAACCGCAGCTCGTCGGTCTTCAGGTGCTCCAGCATGAGCGCGAACTCTTCCTTCTCCAGCGGCCTGAACGGCTTGGAGTCAGGACTCTTGACGGTGACTCCGCGCGTCGGGTTCTCCTCGACGATGTCTTCCTCGATCAGAGTCCGGTACACCGCGCCGAGAACTGCCTTGGACCTTGACGCCAGGTGTGGGCTGCCGGTCCCAGCGATTGATCTCAGCGCCCGTCGTACCTCTGACTGAGTGAGGTGGCGGACATCCTTGGCACCGAGCAGACTGTCGATGTGGACCCGGTAGAGGGTCTCGTACCCGACGACAGTTCGAGGATGCTGCGTGGCGTTGGGAATCCACGTCGAGTAGAAGTACTTCCGCAGCGTCAGGACTCCACTAGACGTGGACGCCACCTGGCCGGGGGATGCGGTGCCTGCCCCTAGTTCGGCGTAGAGCGCGGCTTCCTCAGCTTCTTTCTTGGCGTCAAAGACTCCCGCAGACCGCCACTTACCGTGTTCGTCGCGGTATCGTGCCATCCACCGGCCATTGGGCTTCTGTTCTACATACATTGGACTGAACCTCCTGGAATATCTGGTGGGTCAGCAACGGCCCACCGAGCAAAATATGGTTGCACTCCGTAACCAACATACGGGATACAGCAAGGCTCTGACCTGCACGTTCACCCATACACGCTTTATCGGATACGGTCTATCTGTACCCAGAATAGCAGTTACGAGGGTCTCTTAATCAGCGGGTTCGGGGTTCGAGTCCCTGGCGGCGCACTGAAAAACAAGCTTCTGACCTGCATAAACGCTCCAATCTCCGCAGGTAAGAGCTTAGCACCAAGATCGAAAGGTGGGTCAGAGGTGGCCCACCGGCCCACCGGGTGGGCGGTTCAAGATCGCTCACCCACCGTGGGTGGACAGCTCCGAGGCCCAAAGCTCACCCGGCGTGATTACAGGGAGTGATGAAAATGGCTGTCGAGACCATACGAACGTGCGATCTTTGTCAACTCCTCGGTGAGGACAAAGTGGCCGCTGAGGTGACCGCCGAAGTCTCTCTGAGAGACGACCGTTCTCCGCTGGATCTTTGCGGCGAGCACCACATCTTCGTCAGCTCCCTGGGTACGTTCCAGGTTCCGACGACTCCGCCCGCTCCCAAGAAGACGGCGAAGAAGGCAGCGGCTAAGAAGCCCCAGCGCAAGTCGTCAACGACTCGACGCGTGCGCGGCAACACTGTGATCTCGGGGCCGGATCTCTCGCCTCAGGCAATCCGGGAATGGGCCGACGCCAACGGGAAGAAGTACCCGAAGAGCGGACCCATCCCGACCGAGCTACTCGTGGAGTACCGCAAGTCTGTGGCTTAGCGGTTGCAGAGCTGTGACAGCGCAGCGACGTAAGTGGGTCGGCTCGCGAGGTGCCGGTCGTCATCCAGGACCGCAATCGCGGTGCTGGTATCGGACCCGCAGATCAGGCTGACGTAATCGCTGCCGTTCTCGTTGGCTTCCCGCACGAGCTGCGCTGCGATCTCTTGGTCAACCTTGTCGCTGCTCTGTGCCGAGGGAGACGTCTGCGTCAGCGACGGAAGCGCGACGAGGAACCCGATGAGCAAGGCCACGCCGAGTGCTGCGAATGATGCCGCCAATGGGTGCTTCTGAACCCATTCAAGAACTCTCTTCATGACTCTCTCCTTCGGATGTATTAGAACGTACGGGTATGACAAAAGCCGGGAAGCTCCCGAAGGAACCTCCCGGCCTGGTGGTGATGCGTGTTGCGGTCAGAGTGTTCTCCGAGGGTCGGTTACTACTGCGTCAAGGAGTCTCTCTGAGAGACGCCTCTTCTTCTCGCGCGCCAGTTCTTGTTCCAACTGTTGAGCGCGCACACCCTCGTAGTACCAGAGCGCTACGAAAGTGATGTTCAGTGGAACGAGTGCGACCACTACGTCCCAGCCGTTGTCGAGCAATGTGACCTCCTAATAGATGGGAAACGCAGGTCGAGCAGGACGCCCGCTACAGGGATGAAAGGACTTGGGTCAGCAAGAACCCGGCGTTTAGACCAGCCACGGTGATCCCCAGTTCGCCTTCCGCCGTGATATGAGTGCCTGACAGTGGACCCTTGCTGTTTCGGCGGTTGACTCGACCTGCGTGTGGTTTTTAGAAGAGTGCGAGCTGCCCAGGTATCTCGTTGGGGCTGTCGCTTTCTAGAACGGTGACGCGCTCGCTGAGCTGACTGACGGAGTCAATCGCGGCTACGACCAACGCCAGCAGAGCCTCTTCGGATTGCGTCTCAGTGGGTTCACTCATCGGTACTCTCGATTCTCTGGATGACGATTGCTTGGTCAATCGCGGCTACGACCAACGCCAGCAGAGCCTCTTCGGATTGCGTCTCAGTGGGTTCACTCATCGGTACTCTCGATTCTCTGGATGACGATTGCTTGGTCGTTCTTGATCGTGCGGGTGCGGGCTTTGAAGCCCAACCAGTGAGCGCGTGAGTGGACCGCTCTACGGAACGCAGCCACGTCCACGTCGAAGTCCTCGCCCTTGGTCAGCTCCCACACAGCTCCGTTGAACCACTGAGACCACGGGTACTTCCCGTCGCGGATGACTTTCTGATCCCAGTCGTACTCTTCAACTACCTGTGCCACGGTGTTCTCCTTGTCGGTGTACTAACTACAACGGTTACGAGATACAGATTATTCCCCTGAAACTGCAACCGTGTCGTCACTGAACGCCTCCTTGACCGCGCCCGTTCATGCCTTCGCCCAGTCGCCGCAGCCTTGGGTCTTGAACTGCTGACCGGCCTTGAGCGTGACCGTGGGACGACCGCCGGACACGAAGTCGTTCTTCACGATCGAGCCAGACGTAGTCGTGATCTCCCAGTAGCAGCCGATTCCTGAGACCGCTGTGGTGACGCGGTAACGACCGGGAGCGATGTCTTCGCCCACGATCCACACGCCCTCGCTGATTCCTGCTGGCGCTGGTGCCGCCTGCTCAGGTGCCGCTGGCTGTGGTGCTGCGGGTGCTGGTGGTGGCGTGCTGGTCTCGATGGTGTCGTGGGGTACAGCACACGCCCCCAAGCCGAGTATTCCGACCGCGACTGCTCCTGCAATTAGTACTGATTTCATGATGGTTACTTCCCTTCTGCGCCGACGGAACCGCCGACACCGCTGTTTGATTGACTTCCGACCTCGCCGCCGACACCGACCTCGTCACCTGGTTCCCAGGTGTGGTTCGGCCCCGGTACCAAGCTGGCGCTCGTCTCAGGAATCGGCGTGATGATGTTGTCGGCAGGCTTGAACTGAGTGCTGCACCCTGCCAGTGCTGCCGTGATGACCACGGCGGCGATTGCGTACTTCATGTTTGTTCTCCTAGTGCTGCCTGGATAGCGGTAACGGTGGGACAGGGGTAGGTGAACTCTGGACACGAGTTGCAGTGCGGCCAGGTGTAGAACCGGTTACGCGGAATGCATTGGACTTGGACCCTCGGACTTCTTCAACGCGCCACCACACCGATGTCGGTGGGTCGTACTCCTTGCCCACCCATAACTGTGCGTCCCGGAGCGTGGCGCTGGCGAAGTACCGGTGACTGCTTTGCTTCGGGTCGGGATGTTCGGTTTCCGCTGACACGAGGTAGGCATTGGCCCACGTCTTCCAGCACGCGATCGTGTATCGGATCGGTTCGCTCATGCTCGCTCTCCTTTGTTGAACACGTACCTCGCCATGTCTTCGAGGGCTTCCGCGAGACCGCACGCTGAGCAGATCTCGGTCTCGTTGTCCTTGCGGGACAGCGCTCCGGGGTACTGACCTTCGTGCTCGGCTGACGGGATTGGCCCGCCACAGGTTGGGCATTTCTTGTGCTCGCTCATTGCGTCCTCCTCTGCCACCAACGGCGGCGCGGTTGATCTTTCGTTTCGGTGTCAATCAGGCAGACGGTGCCGACGTACTCAGCCCCGTTCCAGTGCAGATGCTCGACGTGGAAGCCGGCTTCCCTTGCTGCTGCGACCACGGCACTGACCACGTTGTCTGTGTCGGGCGGGATCTCGAAGACCCACACGTCGTCCTTGGTCATGACCGCCGCTGACGGAGTACCTAAGACCCCGTCAGCGTCCACATGGATTCGCGGCCAGGGCAGCGAACTCATGCCGCCTCGGCTTTGCGCACCGAGATGCCCAGAGTGCGTTCCAGCTCGGCAACTGCCTGTGCTTCTACTTCTGCGAAGCTCTCGGGGGGTAGCCCGTTGGTGCGCACGTCGTTCTCGACCGCCGTGTTCACGGCCTTGGTCAGTGATTCGACCTCGCGGGTGTCGGCCTTCGCCAAGACGTACCGGGCGGCGAGGAGGTACACCGAGTCTGCGTCAACGGATCGTCGCAAGTGCCGCGCCAGGACGCGGGGGTTCGTGATGTCCTGGTCAGCACGAGACGCAGAGAACCCACCGATGTGCTGGTCGGGTTGGACGAGCTTTGACGAGAACAACATCTGCTTGAAGACGTGATCCACAGCCTCCTGGAGCGCCACAGCGTTCGCACGTCCGGCCTCCCGGATGTCGGCGTCGGCCTTGGCTACTGCCGCGTTGGAGACCTGCATTGCCAGGTGCTTGGCGGCGTCCTGCACACCCTCTTCGCGGAAGCTCCGAGGCGTGAGTGCCTGGACAATCCCGTTGCCTGACCAGTACGAGCTACTGCTCAGGCTCAGGAAGAACCCGACATAGTGCTGTTGCGACAGGACCATGGAAGGAATGTGGACGGTAATGGTGCGTCCCTGGACTCCTGCGAGCGGGAGCGCGGGAAGGCTGACCTCGACGGTCTTCGCTAAGTAGTTGCCCTTCGCCCGTGTCTCGATCACGTAGAACTGTTGGCCCTTGTTGGTCATCGTGATGGTGTTTGTCAGCTTCTTGCTCATGGCGTGCCTCTCAGGGTTGGTGATGTGTGGGGGTCTCCCAGAGAGACCCCCACACGACTAGCGGATAACGATGTTCTTCTTGATGTCCTCGACGACCACGGTTCGTACGTGGTTGACGATGTCGGCGGTGTCGGTCACGTTGATAACCGAGCGCAGACCACGCGAGTCGTCCGTCTTGCGCCCGTACGGGGACAGGAAGAACAGCGACGTGTAGACGCCCTTGTCGTGGAGACGCTCGATCTCCGACTCGGGATTGCTCCACCACTCGCCGTCAGTCAGGACGAAGACCGCCTTGTACCGCGCCTTGGAGCGGTGGCAGTGACGCAATGCCTGAGCGAACGCAGGGGTGACCTCAGTACCCCCACCTGTGTACGAGTTGATCGTGGAGGTCTCCGGCACTCGATCGTCTGGCCCGTAGACAGTGCTTGCCACACCGTCGAACGCGATGATCGAGCTGGTGGCTGACCCGAGCTTGTCCACGGCGCGCTTGATCGCCCACGCCATGTAACAGGCTCGACTGCCCTGCGCACCCATGGAGCCGGACTGGTCAATCAGCACGTCAATGTGCAGACTGACCGCTTCCCGAGATCCAGGGTTGTAGCGGTCGAACACTCGGCGTGGTTGATCTCGCTGAGCGATGTACCGCCGGGTGTTGAGACGACCCGAGCGCTTGTTGATGTCGAACCCCGGAGCAGCCAGACCACGCAGCACCCGAAGCTCGCGCTCGAACGAACTCGACAGCGCCTGGAACTCGTGGGGAACGTTTGCACCTTCGCCCTCGAAGCGGCGGATTGCTTCCCGCTCCAGGTCAGCATCTTCCAGTCGCTTGAGATCCGACAGGACACGCTCTTTGACCTCGTCCAGCGCCTCTTCTAGCGCCTGCTCGACCAGATCCTTGACCGTGTCCCCAGTCTCAGTTCCTGCCGAGGTGCTGGGACTCTGGTCGTCAGCGTCGGAATCATCCGAGTCGGAGTCTGAGGGGCTGTCACCAGTCTCGCCACCGTCCTCATCGGAGTCGCCGGAGTCACCGTCCTCGCCTGAGTCGTCAGATGAGCTGGACTCGTCGGAATCCTCAAAGTCGTCGGAATCATCCGAGTCCCCCGAGTCACCGTCGGAGTCATCGTCACCATCCCCGGACTCGCCATCCTCAGAGTCATCGGAGTCAGTGTCCTGCTCCTCGTCGGACTCGCCGTCGTCGTCTCCCTGGGAGACCTCGTCGTCGGTGTCTTTCTGCTCCTCATCGCTGAAGTCCCAGGGGTTGTCCCCGAGATCCTCTTCGAGTTGCTCGTCCTCAGTGATCGGGCTGTTGTGCGTTGGCTGTTCGCCATCGAACGGCCCGCACTTGCTGGGCGTATCTCCAGGATCGCGGATCGTCCCGTCGTCCTTGCGCTCTCCGGGCTGATCGCCGCCTCCGCCTTCTTCCGTTGGCAGGTAGGTGGCGTACTCCGCGATGACCTCCTTCGCACGATCCAGGTCGCGGGAAGGAACCAGGCGGGTGTACTCGGTCGCCAGTTCGAACACGCGCTTGGCGTCGCCCTCGAACTTCTTGAGTGCGGCCACCCGCAGACGTCGAGAGAGGGTCTCCCGACCTGCCAGGAACAGCCACGCGGTGTCATTCACACCCTTCGTCAGGACGTGCTTGGCAACGACCACGTCGAACCACGCCGCAACCGTCGGCCAGCGCCGCGCCAGTCGAGTTTCCAGGCGCATGTCCTCCAGCAGGTTGAACGCCGAGAACAGGTTCTCGTGGATAACCCACTGCGTGAGCGGATCGTGGATCGGCGGCGTGTATTCGAAGTGCCCCAGCTCGTGCAGGACAGTGCCGTAGGTGCAGGCAATGTCCGACAAGTCCTCGATGCCGGTGAACGCATCCGCGTTGATCTCGACCTGAGTGCCCTTGACCAGACGAGCAGCAGCCGGAAGGCCCGGAACGAAGCTGACCTTCAGGCGCTCGCTGCCCATGAGGGTGCGGGCATACCCCTGGAGAATGGACGCCAAGGATCGGCGGTAGTTCTCCAGACGCTTGGCCTTCTCTTCGTCTCTCTGGGAGACGTACAGGCTAGATGTCGAGGTCATTGAACTCTCCACTTTCTTCGAGCTTGATCTGATCTGCGCTGACGCTGAACTCTTCAGCGAGGTTTGCGCGGTAGGTGTTGAACAGACCGCGCGCGATCTGCTTCTCCTGCTCACGCTCGAAGTTGGCGACGAAGTTGTTCACCGCGAACTGCAAGCTGTACTTGGCCGTGTACTTCTCGAACTCGACCAAGGTGGGCGTGGCAATGTCCGAGTAGATCTCGGTCTTGTTGGCCCGCAACTTGTCTGCGATCTCGCGCAGGCTGGCGCTCTTGATAAGGCCCGCTTCGACCTTCGGGTCGTAACCCCACTCGGTGCGGATCTGGAAGCGACGCTTGAGCGCCTCGTTCAGTTCCTGAGTACCGGCGTAGTTCGGGTTGAGCGTGGCGATGACGAGCGTTCCGTTCACCGCGCTAAAGACCTTGCCACCGTTAGCCCCAGGCACTGTGATGCTCCGAGTGCTGGCAAGCAGCGGGAACATCGGCGTGAGGATCTCTGGCCGGAAGAAGTTCAGTTCGTCCAGGCAGATGACCGCGCCACCGGGGTACTGGATCGCTTCTAGAAGCAGACCCTGCACGAACCGGGTGTCGCCTCCCACGATCTGGTCGTACCCGATCAGCGTCTCGACGTCGCCGGAAGCTGACCCCGAGAAGATGATGAACGGAAGCTGGAGCTTGTGGGCCACGGCTTGGGCGAAGTGCGTCTTGCCCGTACCGGTGGGGCCGTAGAGCAGCAGGTTCTCGCCGTCGGCCCGAGCGCCTTCGGCAACCTCGAACTCGTTGGCGCTGTTGATTCCGTCAGAGCGTTCCACCCAGGGAGTGGACAGCGACTGCGGGATGAGCGCCGACAGGCCACCGTGGTCGCGCAGAGCTTCCTGAGCCTCGGTGTACGTGGCGATGACAGCCGGAGCCTCGACCGCGACAGAGGCTTCTTCGAACACCTCGTTGACAGCCTCGGCAAGCTCTGCCGTGTCTTCGACAACGTCCTCAGCGACGAGGTCGAAAGTCTCTTCGGGAGACTCTTCCTCGACAGCGTCGAAGAAGGCCAGCTCATCTTCGTGCTCTTGGCGGTCGGCTTCTTCGTACGCGGCAGCCGCGTCCTCTTCAGCCTGAGCAACCGCGATCAGGTTTGCCTCGTCGGCCAGGTGGTCAGCGATGCGCTGGGCATCCTCTTCCTCGTCCACCGGCTGCGCGTCGGCGATCACCACGTCCTCGATCACGGCGGCAGGAGCCTCTGCGACAGCGTCTCCCAGAGAGACTTCTTCCTCGTCCTCGTCATCGTGGCTAATGAACGTCACGGCTGACTTGGCAGCGGCCTCGATGGTCTGCTGACGCAGTACCTGCAAGCGACGCAGCACAGCCGGGACACCCAGGCCGTTCTCGACGGCGAGCAGTTCCTGAGGCGTCAGGTGCGTGGTGACGCTGTGGGGGAGATCCCAGTCGGACGGGGCAGAGCCAGCCGTCCAGATGCCGCCACGGCCCTTGGTTCCTTCCACCCAGTCACGGTGGTGGTGAATACGGGTGGCGAAGGTGACTTCCTGCTTGACTCGCCCCTGGTCGAGGTCGCTGTACTTCAAAGTTGCAGTGCTCATATCGTGCTCTCCTACGGTGGGTTGGTGATACGGATGCCGGACATAGGTGTGCCGGGGCTTGCAGCCGCTCCGCTTCTTCGTCGTACATCTAGTACAACGCATATCGGATACGGATTATTCCCAAACCTCAGAACTTTCTGAGATTGTTTTTGTCTCCCTAGGGAGACGTCTCTCTAAGAGACGCTCTCCAGGATGACCCAGTCGTCGAAGCCACCGAATCGGCGGTACTTCTTCCTCGACGCCTCGAATACGTCGGATGGGCCGATGCCGTGGAACTCAGCAAACGCCGACAGCACCGTGAGCACGTCGGTCAGCTCTTCGAGTACAGCCTCGTGCGTGGGAGCCTCAACAAGCTCCAGCGCCTCTTCTAATAGCTTGGCGTCGAGGAACTTGGCACGCGCCCGCTGGTCGCTGCACTCGTGAGAGACACACTCGCCGCCGTTCCTTCTAATAGCGGCAGGCACGCGGTCACGCACCAGCTTGGGCAGGTCGCTCATTTCCTGGCCCTGTCCGTGTTGAACTTCTCGACCCGCGCCACGATGGCGTCGTTCACGAACACGCGCACCGGGTGGTATCTGTCGCTGGCGTAGTCGCCAATGCCGTCGCGCAGCCCTTGGATCTCGTGCAGCGCGAGGTTGATCCGCACCGTGTTGGGGTCTGCCAGACCTCGGAAGTACCAGGCAGCCAGGGTGTCAGCCGCTTTCACGACCTCAGCCTCCAGCTCCAGGTTGTTACCGTCGAAGAAGATGTTGGCGATGAGGTCTGCGATGTCCTCGACGTTGCCATTCGTGACCTCCGCATCCAGCGAGTCCAGGTCGTACACCGGGATGTCCAGGTCGTTGGCGACGATGCCGCCTTCTAATAGAACGAACTTGGTGCTCATGACTTCCACCCTTCGAAAAGATCCAGTAAGCGTTCGACGTATGCCGTGCTGATGTTGAAACTGACCTCGGTGTCGTACCCCTCTTCGTTGAAGTCCTGAAGGATGACCTCGTACCCTCCAGCACGCCCGTCTGCCTGAATCACGATGGTGTGCGGGGTGCTCATGCTTCCTCCTCCTCGTCGTCCTCAGGCTCCGTTGCGAGGTAACCGATGACGTCCCAGCCTTCGCTAATGAGCGAATCCTGAACATCTTCTGGGTTTGCTCCACGAAGCTCCTCTGGGGTGAACGCGGCGACCGCGAACCCGTTGTCGTGGAGCAGCCGCAGCGCCTCGTGCTCTTCCTTGGTGAATACGTGTTCCTTGGTCATGACCACTCCCTATTGACCCAGCGTTTGTTTGCTTGTTCTACTTCGTTGATCGCGGCGAGCAGGACATCATTGACCCAGCGTTTGTTTGCTTGTTCTACTTCGTTGATCGCGGCGAGCAGGACATCCCTGATCTGCCCAAAACTTCCTTCGATTGCCACCACGTTGTCGTCCTGTCCCAGTAACAGCGCCGGGAACACTGAGGCGACCTCACCGACCTCGATGCCGGGAGCAACAACCTCGACGCCTACGTTCTGCGCGGAGAACCACTCGACTCGCTGACTCATGACTAACGTCCTTCCACCCATCCGGGTACTCGCGTAGTTGGTATGCCCTCTGACTCCCAGAGAGCGATGATTGCGGGGTTGTCGTCCACGGCATGAACGACCTCGTAACGCTCGCGGATGCGCGCGAGGATGTCGGCCTTCACGAACGTGTCCTTGCGGTGGTCGCCCTTCTTGCGCATGAACAGCGCGTCGCTGGGTATCCCGTTGAGCGCCAACCAGAACGCCGTGTGGTTACGCCACTGCGTGCTCCTGGCGGTGACCACGACGACGGCGTGACCAGCCGCCTGGACGTCGTGCGCGAGGCTCACAACATCCGCGTGCGGTGGCACGTTCACACTCAGCGAGTGGAAGGCGTCGAAGTCTTTGCGGCGCTGCAAGACGTAGTGCCTAATAGAAGTGACGTCGGCCAACGTGCCGTCTACGTCGAAGATGACTGCTGTCTGCATGACGTCCTCTCTCGTCTCTCTGGGAGACCGCGCGGGACTGACTGTCCTTGTCAGCCAGCCCCACGCCGTCTCTTGTCTCGCGGCGCACCAACCCCTTAGTGCGAACTCGCCGCGAAGTGTGGGTGTCTCTCAGAGAGACTCGGTTAGTTGGTTGATCTGGTAGTCGCGGTACACGCGGCGCTGACATGACCAGCACCGCCAGATCGCGAGATCCAGCTCGTCGTACCCGGCCAGGTACGTCTCGTGGGTGCAGCGGTGGCTCACGACCGCACCGCTGACTCGTCGGTCTCGAAGAGCTGCGCGAAGCTCTCGGGGTTGGCCTGGACTTCATTCAGCCAGAACTCCGCAGCCTCTTCCAGCTTCTTGCGGCTGAACCGCGCCACGGGGATGCGGTCGAGCGAGATGCGCCGATCAGCCCACTCGTCGCCCCCGAACGAGAACCGCGTGAGCCGCGACCTGCCGTCGTCTACCGACGTGTACAGCTCGACGCGGAATGCCTTGCTCGAAGCGTGGTGTGACACCGAGAGGGTGACCACCGGGGAACTGCCAGCTTCGACCGGGGCAAGCTGCCAGTCGAAGGCAACCGCGCGGTTGGGGTGGCTGTACGAGTGCGGCGTGTACTGGCGCGGCTCGTCGGCGGTGCTGCGTGCGTAGGTGAGTGTGTCGGACATTGGTTTCTCCTCAGGGTTGGGTTGGGTTGGTGGGTGAGGTCTCTCAGAGAGACCAGCCAAGTCGCTTAATGCAGACCGGGCCGATGCCACGAGCGACCGACGGCGGATCGGTGAGCGTGCGGCCACAGATGCCGCAGACACCGAACTGGCGACCGAACTGCGCGGCCTGGGCCTCAGTGGCGACCGTTCCCGCGTTGAGGTCGAAGATCGCCCCACGGGCCCGCTGGAAGCGGCGACCGTTCCACTTCTGCGCGTACAACCGCCCGCTGTGCTGGTTGGCGATCACGCGGTAGAACTCGCCGTCCAGCGCGTGGAACGTGTTGGCTTCAAGGGCAGGGTCTACGACTCGCGGGGCAACGGGCACGCCTGGGGTCACAGGGGCAGCCTGAGCCACGGGCTTGGGCAGGGCCAGGAGGCGCTCGATCGTCTCGCTTGCAGCCTTGCGCGTTGGCGCGGTCTGCCACGTCACGGTCTTGTTGCGTTCCTTGGCAAGCTTGGCGATGAATGCGAGCTGACGCTCGGTGGCGGGTGCGGCGTAGTTCTTGACTGCTACTGGCATGGTCACTCCGTAGGGTTGGTGTCTTTCGTACTTCGTACTCAGTACAACATGGACAGGATACAGATTATTCCCGAAACTCGAAACTTTCCTAAGAAACTTTCAGGGAGCCATGACGAGCGCATGGCCAAGCAGAGACAACGCACCGAACGCCGCGCCCACCAGGACGCACCCGAACAGCACCAGTAGGTGGTCGAGCGGTGTCACGCGCTCACCCACGCCGCGAACGGCCCAGTGAGTACGCCAACCTCGATCCAGAAGTCGAACTGTGTGGCGTGCGCCCAGTTATCCACCTCATTAGCCGGAGCCTCGATCTGGGCCAGAGTTTCAACGAGTGTGGGCATGGTTTCTCCTTAGGGTTGGTGGGTCTCTCTGGGAGACTCAGAAGCCGTAGATGAGTTGCGCGCGGCTGGGGGACGTCTTGCGCGGCTCGACATACCGCGTCTTGACCTCGCTCACAGGCCCGCGAGTGCGCCAGATACCGCTGGACGCCTTGGCGTGGCTCTTGTGGTCGCGCTTGGTGGCAAGGGCTGAGAACTCACGTTCGGTCATGGTGGCTCCAATAGGGTTGGTGGCAGGCTCGTCAGTGAGGGGATGCCGCCCCTCAGACCCCTCGCGGGGTTTCGCCGGGTCTCTCAGGGAGACCTACGCAGCGTCGACAATCTCAGCGGCGTGCTGGGCAGCCAGCTCGACGACCTCACCGTCTGGGAAGCTCTGGATGAGCACGTCGGAGGCTTCTAGAAGCTCGGCCAGGAGGTCAGCGGCTTCGGGGTCTACCTGCCCGGCCTCGACCGCCTCATTCACAGCGGAGATCGCCTTCAGGGCTTCCTTGACCTTCTTGGCGAAGCTCACGTCAGCCGGTGCGGCATCGGCACACGCCTGGGCGGCATCTTCCAACGTCTCAGCCTTGGCCAGGATGCGACGAGCGCGCTCCACGGAGATGTTCACCTTGCTGGACGAGTACAGCGCGGCCTTGATCTTGGTGTACGACTTCTCGAACTCCGCGCCCGACAGGACAGCCGGCTCTTCTGGGTGAGCAACAAGGAACTGCCCAATGAGCTGGTACGTGGTCGCGACGTTCGTGGAGACACCGGGCACTGAGCGAACACCAGCATCTTTGAGCGCCACGAGTACTTCCTCGCGCGCGGCCTTCTTCAGGGGGGCCAACGCAACAGCAACAGCGGCGCGGAAAGCTCCGAGGTTGCCGTCACCTTCTGCCTGGACAACAACGGCGGCGGCTTCAGCTTCGTCAGCCTTGCGGCCAAGGGCGATAAGGGCGGCGACTGCATTCTGGTTCGACATTCTGGACTCCGTAGGGTTGGCGGCTGTTCTTCGCTTGCACTCAGTACAACACTGACAGGGTACAGATTATTCCCCGAATCGAGAAACTTTCTAAAAACTTTCTGTAACCCACACCACACCCCACAGATACGCGCGCCCGCTACTGTGCGCCCACTAACCCGCGCCCAACAACCCACCAGTAACAGATCGCGCCAACCGCGAACATCTCCCAGAGACACACACAAGGGAGAGAGAGACAGAGAGAGGGACAGGGTGTGCCGTCGGGTGTCTGTGCCTGCCACTGCCCAGGTACTGCCCAGGGGGTCACGCTGGTACTGCCCATGGCACACCACCCCAGTGCTGCCCCGGTGTCCACTGCCCAGGTGGACTCACAGGTCATACCCCGAGAGTTATATCTACTTGTCTCGTAGAGACACCCCCGGTGGGTCTGGCGTCACCCACCGACGGCCCACCAAACCCGCAACGTAGCGAGGAAAGAGCACCGTTTCACGCGGTCTAAGACACCGACACACGGGAGGCTCAGGCTCCCAGAGAGACCCCCCACCCTTAAGCGCCGCGCCCGCTGAGGCCCGCCAGGTTTGAGGCGGACGATGGTCCATCGCCAATGGGCAGTAGCCAAGTGGGACGTATTCGCACCTGGGACTCTCGCCTATGACCAGTGGGCAGTAGCCAATCTGCCAATCTGCCCACATAGCCCCGATAACAAGGGCGAACAGCCCCGAAACACCCCAATAACAAGATCATTCTTACCGTTTCAGGGGGGTCAAATACAAAATTGCCAGCGTTAGCCGTAGCACATACTTGACACATCGATTACGCTGAGAACACCGGTCGCTCAGCCCCCCCAAAACTAGGGAAGTGACCAGTTTCCTCCCAGAAAACCAGCCCCTGCCACTGCTGCGATCCAGCACGCAGGGGTTTTCTGTGTATGCTGTACACATAGCCCCCGACGCAGCGCACGCAAGTGTGACGGTCGGGGTTTTCTGTCTCATTCCACTTGACGCCGTATCTCGCACCGGCTGTACTGCATCCATGCACACCCAGACCGTTGCGCAGGCCAGAGCCAAACTCCGCGATGCCCTGGTGGCCGGTGAGTCCAGTACCTGTCCCTGCTGCGACCAGTTCGTCAAGCTGTACCGCCGCAAGCTCAACGCAGGTATGGCGCACTCGCTGGTGGTGCTCTGGAAGCACGCTCGCAGTCACTTTGTGCATGTCCCCACCGTCGTAGGCAGAGAGTCTGCTGACCAGGCTCTCCTGCGGTACTGGGAGCTAATAGAAGCCCACCCTGAGCAGTCGGGGTATTGGCGTGTCACCGAGCTGGGTGAGCAGTTCGTTACCGGTCAGATCACCGTGCCCAGTCATGTGCTGCTGTACAACAACCGCTTCCTGGGCCTCGACGGTGACTCGGTGAGTATTCAGGACTGCCTGGGGGAGAAGTTCAGCTACGCCCAGCTCATGGCCAGCTAGGCGCTCTGTATCCTGTACCTGAGCAACACGCTCATGGGGGTGACCGGTACCGGGCGGTACGGCACCCACCCGACGACCCCGCCCACCGAAAGATTCCCTGGACTGGTCTACACACAGCCCAGTGGCTAGGTAGGGCGGGGCATCGTCGTTTAGCGGTACAGGTGCTCCGGTAACAGCGACACTAGAGACATGGCACTTGGTCGTCAGTTCACTCCCGTGGAGAAGTCGTACACCGGGGGCGTGGGTATGAAGAAGGGCGGCGCTCCGGGGCAGGGTAGTTACCGCAACCTGGGGCCGGTGGACTTGTCGAAGTCTGAGCCAAAGCCGCAGCGATCGGTTCCTGAGCGCAAGGTCAGGCCCAACGCTCAGCGCAGTCACCGGGAGATCATTGAGGGCGCGTTAGCTCAGCATCCCAAGAAGATTAGCTTCAACATGTTCGCCGAGGGACTGAGCCATATGGGCGTGCGTACGGACAAGGGCACGCTCAAGCACCTGGCGGCCACGGCCCAAGCTAACCCTGAGCAATTCAGCGAGCTGGTGGGGCGTGCGCGGGGGCACTTCTTCAACGCCAAGGACCAACAGAAAGCGGCTCAACGTCGGCGCGCTAAGTAGGTCACTGCTTAGCCTGACGGCGTACCAGATACACCAGACACTAGGGACATGTCGGAAGAGCGTGCCGCGTGGGAGCAGCTTAATCCTGGCGCGGGACTCAATGCCGCGCAGTTCGACAAGCTGCCGGTGGTGCGGATGCCTACCCGTAATGGTGGATCGGCGCACTACACCACGTATGGGCTGACGGCATCCAGTGATAAGGGCCTGACCGGCGCGGTCGTCGACATTAACCACGCCACCACCGAGTACGACTACCCGGCGTCGCGGGCCAAGTACCGCGATGTGCATCCCGATGAGGAGCATCCGCCCGAGGCCGACGGTCAGCGGGTGCTGTTTAAGTCGTGGCATACCCCCGCCACGGTGGACATGCTGTACGCCACGGCTAATCGGCCTGAGGGCGCACCGCGCCGCCATATTGTGCAGCGGCTTCTAGAAACCGCCGTGGGAGACCACTACCAGCGCACTGGCCAGGTGGCGGTGCCCAGCCAGAACCTGTCGGCGGGCAGCTCCAAGCTGGTCAGCGACTACAAGCAGGGCGGTGTGCTGCACCCGCAGACTCCCGCCGATCAGAAGAACGACGTGTCCCTCGGTGATTCCGAATGGGAAGTGGACAACATTCATCGGCTGCGCAACAACCTCAAGAAGCCGCCGGTTGAGGTCAGCGAACGATCGCGTCAGTTCGCCCACGCCGCGTATGGCGTGGCACCCGTTCCGGTTGTCGGCAGCTCGCGCAAGAAAGGCACCCAGCTCAAGCTCCTGTAAGCAAATCTGAGGGGTTTTTAGGCAGACGGGCGCTCCCGTACCGGAGAAACTGGCTAAATGGCCGCAGATGCTGGTGATGCCCGCCCCTCCGCCGATGACAACTGGGATCTTCCCCTGTCTGAGGTGCAGTTCGGCAGTGACACGGTCTACACCGGGCATATCCAGCGCCGCCGTACTGCAACGCCGCTGCAGAAGCGGCTCCGGGACTTCGCCGGGGTGAACCAACCCCGTACCTATACCAAGTCGCGCGAGCAGCAGCGCTACGAGAACCGGCACGGTTTCTGATGAACGAGCTGCAGGAGGCGTTCAATTACGCCGTGGAGACGCGCAATCGGGTCTCGGGGGCCGCATTAGAGGCCGTGAACAAGTTCATCGACAAGATTCTGGACCTGTTCTTCACGACTTGAAGCGGATGTACCCGTTGCGGTGGACGTTCTCGGGGTGACCCAGCGGTAGCTCACAGGTGATGTTCACTGTTCCGGTGCTGGTTTCCACGATTTTGCTGGCTTGGCAGGTCATAACCCGAGTGTATTGAGTATCCACAGTGTGGGTAACCCTGTGCGTAACCCGCCTTGCATCTACATGCTACGATTGGCGCTGAAGCCCGGTCGCAGCGGCCCCCACAAATCGGGGACGACACGCTCATTTTGGGCAAAATCCTTCTTCCTGTCGCTGTTCTGTGCGTAAGCTGACCCCACACAGTTGATAGGAGTTACATGTTCGGGTTTTCAATGTTGCACGGGATCAACCAACAGATCCGCACGCTCACCGGTTTGTCGAGCAGTCACGGGGAGACGCTCAAGGCGCACGATAAGCGCCTGGAGACCATCGTCAGCGACATCGGTGTTCTCACCGCCACGCTCAGTGTCGCCATCATCGAGATCTCCGAGCGCCTCGACGAGCTGGAGAACCGCGCACGGGCCACAGAAGCCCGCGTCCTGGGGTCCACAACCTTCCCGACGCCAGATCCCGAGGTGGTCTCATGATCTGGGTACTACTCGTCATCGCGTGGGCCGTGCTCACGGTCATCGGCACGCTGGTGTGGTCAAAGCTCTCACAGCGTCCCCAGAAGACCGAGGAGAGCTTCAGCTCGGAGTTCAGCGAGGATTTCCAGTGAACTTCCTACGTCTAGCCCCAGAAGAGCTTCGTACCGGCCTCGAAATCAAGGTCACGTACGTGACTGAGGGAACCGAGGTCAAAGTGGTGACCGGTGTGCTCCTCGGTATTGAGAGCGAGCAGGTCAACAAGGCCGCGAGTAACTCCACTTGGCGTCCCACAAAGCTCCACGTCGCGCGCAATATTGGCGGAATCGTCAACATCCCGGTGCCGAACATCGTCACGATCTACTCCTGGGATGAGGAGGCGTCCGACACGGAGCACGACGAGTCGCTCGACTGCGGCAACTGCAGCGATGTTGAGTGCATGGACTGCGTTTGCCGCGTCCAGCACGACAAGTGCCAGCGCGACTGTCCCGATTGCTGTGCGGACATCAACGAGCTGCGCGCGCAGCTCGCCGCCGACGCGGAGTTCATCAAGCAACTTCAGCAATCGAATCAGCAGTTGGCTGAGGCTGTGGTCAGGGTCGACCCCAACTATCTCGAACTTCAGCGCAAACACAAGAAGCTCAAGCGCAAACTCCGTCGGCTTCAGGGCTGGCGGTGAGCGCCGTGGCATCCGGGCCGTCACCGTTCGGTGAACAGTTCAGCAATGAGTTCCAGGGCGAGTCTGTTGAGCGGCTGGCCAGCCTGTCGTTCGACGACCTCGCGCTGATCGCAACATGGGCGCTCGCCCAGGCCAAGGAGTGGGAACAGAAGAAGCGCGAGGCGGGCGACTAATGGCACATCGCAAGAGCCACAAGAAGAAGGCGACGCACAAGGAATCCCAAACCCGTACGTGGTGTACCTGCGCGGGTGACTGGGCCAACGAGACGTGCGACGACCACTGCATTCATGAGGAGCGCCATGTCTGATCTCGTGTCCGAAGCGGCATTCGAGGCGGCGTGGGGTGTGAGTACTACATGGAAGTTCCCACGCGAAGAGAAGATGTTGGTGCGGGCAGAGGTAGAAGCCGCAGCACCGCTTATAGCAGCACGGGCCTTTCGTCAATTAGCAAGTTCCTTGTGTCCTGATTGTCCTAACTGCTCTGCGTGCTACGAGACACGAGAGGTACTTCTTAACCACGCAACCGATTTAGAGGAGGAACATCCGATGGTCAAAGTTTCACTTGATGTCAACGACTGCATTCATGAGGAGCGCAATGTCTGATCTGAACCATCGCCCACCGGGCTATTTTTCCACCGACGAGCAGTACCTGTTAAGTCACGTCTTCTGCCAGAGGACCGTGCGGGTGCTCCATCGGCAAATGCGCTGCGTGCGTAATGACAAGCACGGGCATCGCGAGTGCGTCTACCGGCCCGCCAATGACCTCTACCAATACATCGAGCAAGCCAAACAATATTCAGGAGATAACTAATGAACCCAGAAGACCTAATGCACCGCTTTGCGTTCCACGCCGCCACTACTGACGAGAAGCGCATGGCACACGGCAGCGTCCGTAACCAATGCCTACAGCTTGCCGACTTCCTCAACCAGCAGCTTCCAGAAGGCCGTGAGAAGGCACTCGCCATCACCAAGCTCGAAGAAGTCATGTTCTGGGGCAACGCCGCTCTCGCTCGGACAGGAGATGACGCATGAGCCGCCTCGTGTTCCTCGACACCGAAACAACTGGGCTTGACCCCTACATGGAGCAGCTCTTCGAAATCGCCGTAGTAGAAGAGGACGGTACTGAGCATGTCTTCCGGCTGGAGCCGCACGAGTTGGTCGTGGAGAACATGCACCCCAAAGCGGTGGAGGTGAACCGGTATCACGAGCGCACCAGTGCTCCTGACTGGACGTGGGATGACCCTCTAGACGTATGCGAGGCCCTTAACAAGCTTCTTGGCGGCGCGCACATCGTCGGGGCAGTGCCTGACTTTGATGCCCGCTTCATCCGCGCCAAGTTCGCCGAGTGGGGCATGGAGGCACCGCGCTTCCACTATCACCTCATCGACATTGAATCGATGGTCGTTGGCTACCTAGCCGGGGATGGCATCGAAGTGCCGCTGCCCTGGGACTCCGAGGCTCTCTCCCGCCTCATCGGAGTCGAGCCAGCCGACGACGAGGATCGCCACACTGCACTCGGTGACGCCCGGTGGGTGCGCCACATGTACCTGCACATGACGGAAGGTGCCCACCTCACGCTCACTCGGTTGGAGAACTCGAAGAGGTTGGTCCTGGTCCACCGAAAGGCAGACTGCAACGGAGACCCATGCACCATTCACAACCCCAGCGACCACTCCATGCGGTCCTTCCCGCAGCACTGGCGCGACGACCGAGGAATCATGGAACGCATCTGTCCTCACGGCATTGGGCATCCCGACCCTGACGACATGACCGAGGACACCGTTCACGGCTGTGACGGGTGCTGCGCCTCACCAGGAGGCAGCAATGGATAAGCCCGTGCGCTTCTCGAAGCCTAGGCAAGTTCGGATCTTCGACGAAAAGCCGCGTATGCCGCCGTTGGTCATTACCACCGCCGAGGCGTACCGGATCGACGAGCACAACAACCTGTACGTCATTACGAACTCGGAAGCGTTCGCTGTGTTCCGTAATTGGCAACACTTCACAGTCACTCCTCCCCTGGGGGGAGGAAGTCAATGACTGAGTACGAACCTGGCGAGACCCTCTCCATCACCGTGTCGGTTCCACCCCGCGACCACGAAGCCAAGTGGCACTCCCTCGCGGTCGTCACCGACGTCGATGAGGGCTTCGTTGGTCTGGCCCTTGTGGTGTCGCGCGAGCTGCTCGATCAATGGGACGTCAAGAAGATCAAGGACTGGGGCGAATGAAATACGCAGAGCAGATTGTCATCACCAAGAACCTTCTAGAAGAGTACGGCTGGAAGTCCCTCGACGAGCAGATGATCGGGATGGCGCGGCGCAAGCACGACGTACCCGACGACATCGAGCTGGTCATCGAGGAACGCGCGCCGTTCTTCATCGCGACCGACCCCGACGGTAAGTCGGTTGCCGTCTCGCAAGTCCACGAGGACGAGCACACCGACTACTACCACGTCGCCGTGGTGTGGGACGCCGAGCAGGAGTCAGCGTGAACGACTTGACACCGGAACCAGGCATGACGATCAGGAACTCCAGTAACGAGGTACTCGTCAGCCTGACGAATGAGGAACTCGCCCACGCGATGCGGTGGGTAGCGGAGCAGTCAAAGAACTGGAAGCCGGGGGAGGACGCATGAGCAAGAAGTGGATGAAGGTAGACCCGGCCACGTTGAAGGTCGGGGATGAAGTGAGGTGGGTTATGGCGATCACTGGAGGCCGGGTGATTCGGGAAGTCGCCGTGCGCGAAGTTGGCCCGAGATCCATTCGGCTTGGCCTCGCCTACATTGCACCTGGCAACGGCACTTGGTTCGTCCGCAAACCGAAGAAGGCGAAGCCGCCAACCCGTCCCGATGAGCCGCCCGTTGGATCGTTCTTCCGGGTGGACAGGACGGGGTTTGAGTTCTGGCGGTTCGCCAGCATGGAAGACGGGTATGGGTACTGGCAAATCAGCCCGCGAAGCGAAGAGCCGGATTGGGAACGATGGGACGACATCACCGAACCTGGCGACACGATCACGAGATTGCTGTTAGTTGAGGCCACCGATGATTGAGCAGCCGGGTTGGATGCGCCCAGGCGACAAATGCTCTGTGTCGCTCGTTAGCAGTAGTCAATGGGTGAACGGCGAGATCTTCGTGTGCAACGAGGCAGGCATCGGGATTAACCCGAAGGATCTCCCGCCGTTCTTCACTCCTTGGCACAACGTCTACATGGTTACGTTCCCTGTCGCGGGAGGTTCCCAATGACTAGCCGACTCGACGCAATCAAAGCGCGGGCGGAAGCGGCAAGTCATGCGAACCACACCACGACGATGAACTACAACGCCGTCTACAGCGTGGTGTGGCGGAGCCATCAGGACATCCCCGCACTGGTAGCAGCAGTAGAAGCGGCGCTGAACATGCCGGGAGAAGTAGTGGAATGCGGGTATCCATTAGACAGTGAATGGGTATCCGGCTACACCGCTGCATTGGTAGATGTTCGTGCCGTTATCCGTCAAGCACTAGGTGAGGGGGAGCAGTGAGCGAATCCATGCAGTTCATCAATTCTTCAGGCGAAGTGGTGGGGGAGATCCCGCTCCCGCAATCAGGTTCCGTAACTGAGTTAGGCAACGGGTCTACCTGCGAATGTTGCAACGAAATTGACCGACTAAGTGACGCAATAGCGGTAGTGCTGGAACTGCACCAACCAGTCAAGGGCTTCAAGTCACCCGTTTGCAGTGTCTGCCATCCAGCCCTGTACCCGTGCCCAACTGTTGCCGCTATCCACTCAGCACTAGGTGAGGAGCAGTGAGGGCACTCAAATGGCTAGGTATCGCAGCACTGCTGCTATTCGCGGTGGTGGCGAACGTCGCATACGTCCAATGGTTGCGCTCGTGACAACCAAACTAGGTGCGCAGCAGTGACCCGCCCATCATGGGACTCCTACTACCTCGGCATAGCTGAGGCCGTGTCCAAGCGGGGCGAATGTACCCGCCGCCAGGTGGGCGCGGTGATCGTCAAGAACCACACCATCGTGTCCACGGGTTACAACGGAGCGCCAGCAGGGGAGAAGTCCTGCCTCGACGGGCACTGCCCCCGTGCCAGCTCCAATGCTGCGCCTGGTGTCGGATACGCGGCTAGTGGCTGCACGGTCATCCATGCCGAGGCCAACGCCGTGATCCGGGCCGGACGCGATCGGTGTCTCGGGGCCGCGATCTACATCACTGACGAACCGTGCGAGCTGTGCGCTCCGCTAATAAAAGCCGCTGGGATCGAGCGCGTGGTCTTCCCGACTCGCTAGGCGGAGTAATAGCTGTGGATCATGGTTCCTGCTACTATTAAAGCCTCTCCAATAGGGTTGGTGAGACTTCAAGGGGCGCTGCTCAGGTAGCGCCCCTTGCTTGTTGCTGACAGGCGTACCCGATATGACAGATACTGGGTAACATGGCGACGCAGGAAGCACTATTCGGCCCAGCAAAAGAGCTGGCCCCGACTTCTAGAAACCAACACTTTGCCCAAGCAGCGGCCACCAGTCGCGTCGGGCAGCTCCCTCAGCACGACCCTAAGTCCGGCCAGCTCCCGCTCATGATGACCGCGCGAGAGATCCGCCATCACTACCGCGCCCTCGATGGTGACCGGGAAGACGTGTACGACGGGGAAAACAACTACCGGGACGAAACCGACGACGAGCTGTACGAACGCAAGCTCTACGAATCTGGTGACGCTCCTAGTGAGTACGGGCATCACCAAACCAGCCCGCAGTCCACGAATCACCGAGGTGCCGACGACGAGCTGTACGACGACCTGCCCGAAGAGAAGAGCGTTTATGAGCGTCTGCGCGACAGCAACTTCAACGTCAGAAACCCCATTAGCCTCCAGTTCAAGGACCGGGCGCGTCCCGGATGGGACTCGCTGCAGGAGAAGGAAGATCCGCGTCCAGAGGTTCTCGGGGGACACCACCGCATCGCTGTCATGAGCGAATACGCCCCCGACAAGCTCATGCCGGTCAACCACGAGCCGGACATCTGGTCGGCGCGAACGTCGCTGAAGGACCGCTACTAATGACATTGCGTCCTACGGGTAACGGCGATTACGACTTCGACGGCGACTGGAAACAAGTTGCCGCCGTGAAGAACCACCTGCGTGAGGGCAACGTGTCCGGTCTCGTCGGTGTGGGCGACGAGGTCGGGCGAGCTGCGTTGTTTGGTTCAGCGTCTAAGTTCGAGGGACGCAACGTCGTAGGGGTTTCGATGCGCCCCATAACCAGCGTCCCGTACGCCCAAGGCAAGTCCAGCGTGGACTGGGACCGCACCGAGCACATCAACAAGGTGCCGCTAATAGAAGCCGATCCACATGGCCTTACAGACATCCATGCCAGCCAGCCTGGTCTGCAACATGGCGCACTGCGTCACTACCTGAGCACCAAGCAGTTCGGCGGGGCAGAAGGAAACGCCCTGTTCGACAAGGGGCGTGGCATGGATAACGACCACCCGATCATCTTCCAGAACGAAGACTCCGGCGAACGCACGCTGCTTTCCGGCCACCACCGCACCACTGCGGCCCTGATCTCGGGACACCCACTACTTGCTCGCGTGATTCGGGGGCACGTCAAGTGAGCCGTTCCGAGGAGTTCGATGCAGGACACGAGGTCAAGTGGGCAAAGGCCAAGTACCCATACCGCGACGAGCCAATGAGTGGGATGCCGCAGCCGAGCAGGTTCGTGTCCGAGCACGGGGATGTGGTCGAGACCAACACCTTGGGCGAGTGGAACATCGCCCTTCACGGCAATGAGGCAGCTCACGACACCGTGGGGAAGCTCCGGTGGGCGAAGGACGACGTAGCCGCCTACCACGCTAATTCATGCGAGCACTGCGCCAACGGCACGGAGCATCCGCAGATGGACCCAGATCCTCGCAACTTCAGCACTTTCGACCCCAACAACAAGAAACGTGGACGATGAGCCGTTCCGAGGAGTTCGCCGGACAGCTCGGTCATCCCAACCTCACCAACTACTTCGGCTCTGACTTGGGCTTCGTTCACCGCGACGACTTGAAGAAGCTGCGCGGCAACGACCTGCGCTACGACACGGCAGACCTCTCCAAGAGCATCGAGTCCGAGGGCGTTCGCGAACCACTGCATGTGGAGTACAACCCCCAGTCCGGGGTCGCACGCCTGGGCGAAGGAAATCACCGCCTGAACGCCGCCATGGAGACCTCGCGTCAATTCCTGCCCGTGGTGGTTCACCGCGCCAACGGACTTCGTGAGGGCACGCCAGTCAGCGAGCAGCCAGGGTTCCCCCGCGAAGACCGCCCACAGGTTCCCAAGGACCAGCAATACGTCAAAGGCCAGTTCCATCCTCGGTACCTGTTTGAGGGAGCCAAGTAATACAGCGTGTAGTACGCATAGCTGATATGAGGTCTGGTAAGGTACGCGCATGGGATACGCAACGACCAGCCATCTGTGGCTCTACGACTCACACCTCAGCGGTGCCGTCGACGTTTCCAGTGTTGAAGAAGCTCTCGCTCAGCCTGGTACTGCCGTCTTGGTTGTACAAGACTACGAACTAGCGCGCGAGATCCTCATCGCTGAGGGACTTGGCGACGAAGACGCCGACTACTGGATCGGCGTAGCGAAACGCCGGGAAGCCTCCGGCTACCCCGATTAGGGCGTATCCTTTACATATGGGGCGTAACTCAGAGTTCAGTGCTGGCGAGCCATTCGAGCTAGCAACGCCGCATGGGACGGCCACCGTCTACCCGGATGGCTTCTTCGCGCACATCACGGTTCCGGCACATATGCGCGGTGTTGGTAACGCGCACAAAGTTATGGATGCGGTTACCCAGTACATGGATCAGAACTCAGTTACGCTTCGTACGAACCCAGATCCCGGTCTGGAATCGCTCTTCGAGGCGCACGGTTTTGTTCCGACCGATGAGCTAACCGGCTACCGGGACGACTTACCGTCGTATGTAAGGAGACCACATGCCGCAAGCACTGGTAGCGCTACCTGAGGTACTCGGTGTTCTTGGTGCCGCCGGAGCGGAAGCCGGAGCAGCCACTGCCGCCACAGGAGCCGCTACAGCCGCGTCTGGTGCTGCGGCTGGAGCCGGAGCCGCAGGTGCTGCGGGAGCGGCTGAAGGAGCCGGAGCGGCATCCTCACTCGGAACGGTTATGCGTGGTGCTGGTCAGGCCGTAAAGACGGCGCGCACCGCCCATACGTTGTACTCCGCAGCGCAGAGCCTGCACAACTCTCCGCCGCAACAGGAGATCAGCTCAACGCCGAATGTGGACTATGGCGCGATCCGCCAGGGCGAAGACCAAGGTGCGGGCTACACCTACTAGCGCTCTTACAGGACGTCTTCCCAGTCACGCAGTCCTGCCTTGTTGACTGGGCCACAGACGTGGTTCTTCGCGACAGCCTTGCGTAGCTTCTTCTCTCGCTTCTTGTCTTCGATCGGCCACGGCTCGTCAATGATTTCGTAGTTAAAGCACAACGGGCAGACGCCGTACAGGCGCGTGACGTGGTCGTCGCCGTGACTGACCTGCCAACCAAATGTCTCTACTAACTTCTTCGCCTCGCGTTTAGCCTGACCGCCCATGGTGTAGCTCCTATCGTTGTTGTATGACACAGGGAGTAGATCCACACGGGTTTTTTGACCCTCATCACAAGTCTCAACCCGATGCACGCGAGATCGATTCCCCGGTGTTACCAGTAAACCACATATTAAGTGCGATGAGTTATGCACACAGCAGGTCGGGGATACAGGCACCTGACGGATTCGACAACTATGTTGAGCACGCCAAAGCGATTGCGCGAGAGTCTCTCGCTGGAGGGACATCTGCGTACTCCCATGTAGACGAAGGTCCAGGAGCGGGGCACCCCGTCGGGTCAGCCGAGTGGTACGGGGTTGGCGGCGCTAGCAACGCATCGACGGGAAAGCCCCAGGTGGGATGGAAAGTACCGGCGAACGTCGACCAGAACCCCACCGCACTTGCGCACCTGCTGAACACCGAGGCCAACAACATTGCGCGATCAGACGCGGGAGAACCCCTCCGCGCCGCAGTTGGCGGCTGGATTCGTTCTCCTGAGCCGGAGGAGTCACAGGCACGCGGCGAGTCGGGCCTGCCGGAAAACAAGCGCACGAAGACCGTCGTCTACGACCAAACGGACATCGTGCCGGATCGCAGGCAGGCCATCAAGATGGGTCGCTCGCGCGGCGAGGACGCCGTATTCGACGCCAAGAACATCAAGGAAATCTCTACGAAGCCGCGCGGGGGCAGGAAATGACGAACGAGCAGCTCGGCCTATGGGGTAGCCCGGTCAAACCCCGCGAACCAAAGTCGCCGCGCACGTCACTGGGTAGTAAGCGTCTGCCCCTGGACAATCTCGGGCCGGAGAACAAGAGCGCCCAGCTCCCTATGTTCATGACCCCGCAGGAGATCCACACGCACTACCAGCCCACCGACGGTGACCGCATCAACGTCGTTCGTCAGACCACTCCCGACAACGTGTTCGAGCGCAGGGAAACGCACGGCGAGATGATGCAGCGCAAGTTATCTGAGGCCCACGCCGGAGGAATCACCGCTTCAATCAAGAAGCACGGAGTCGTAGACCCGATCCAGCTCCAGGCGTCCACCCAGGACTGGCAGGTCGGTTCCCAGGGCAAGTACCAGATCATGGACGGAAACCACCGCCTCGCGGCGGCGAACGCCATCAATCCTCAGGGTCTCGTGCCAGTCGAGCACCACGACATTGCCGCTGAAGCGCACGCCGTTGGCCTGGGCCGACGCGCAAGGCGCATCCAAAAGGCCAAGGAAAAGCAGCAGGCTGCAGGTCAGCAAGCAGGCTACGCAGCCCTTATGAAACGGATACAAGGTTGAGACGGACAGGATCGACGGCTCGTCGGTAATCTCGCGGTAGACGTATTCGGTATCGCAGGTAAGGAAGCGTAAACCCATGGCTGAAGCTGACGCGCTGGACTTCCTCAACAAGCAGCCTGACGACCCCGCTTCTGGGTGGGTGTCCGACCAGGATGTGAAGGACGCGGTCAGCCGGATCTACGCCGACCACCCAGATTCCAGCGAGGTGGACGGGCAGATCGACGCGAAGCTTGTACCGATCGACGCGCGCATCGACGACCTGGAGACGACCGTTGCCGCCTCCCCTGTCGCCACGGTGGAAGCAACCGTTCTGGAACCAGACCACGCACCCACTGCTGTCTGGAACCCGTCCACTGGCGCACTGCAGCTCGGCATCCCCCAGGGAGTCAAGGGTGAGACAGGCGCACGAGGTGCCGTCTCGTACACCTTCCGCTTCCAGGGTGCTCAAGACGTCGATACTCCCGACGACATGCTCAACGTCATTCAGTTCCCTGTTCCTGTTGCCGGGGAGCCGTACCTCTGGGTGCTGCGCTTCACCGGGGCGGACCTCGACTGGGACGACAGCCGGACCCCGGAGTACTGGGCATTCTCCAAACTGCCGCTCGATCCGTCACTGACGCCGTCTCGTGCAGAAACCAGCCTCGTCACCGTGTCCGTGCCCTTGGCCACAGAAGCGCCGCTGTCTGACTCAGCCGACACCGCGACCATCACGAGTCATGGGTTGACGGTCTCCGACCGGGTTCGCGTCAAGAGCCTTGTCACAACCACGGGCCTGACCAACAACAACGTCTACTGGGTCGTGTCACCGACGGCCAACACGTTCAAGTTCTCCCTCACCGAGGGTGGATCGGCCATCAACCTTGGCACCGGAGCTGGCACGGCCACCATTGAGAAGGTCGTCGGCGGCTGGCACTTCATCGGTACTGGTGATGGAGCTGGCGGTAGCGGCGGCGTGGACCTTGATGCCCACATCGCGGACACCACCAACGTCCACGGCATCACCAACACCGCGAACTTGGCCACCAAGAGTTACGCAGACTCAGCGGTCAGCACTGCCATCACTGCACTCATCGGAGGCGCACCCGGCGCGCTCGACACACTCAACGAGCTGGCTGACGCCCTCGGAGATGACGCCAACTACGCCGCCAGCGTTGCGGCGGAACTCGCCAACCGGCTCACCAAGAGCCTGATCGATGCCAAGGGCGACCTGTATGTCGGAACCGCCGACAACACGGTGGCGCGTCTTGGCGTGGGTTCTAACAGCCAGATACTCACGGTTGACTCGACCACGTCAACGGGCTTGAAGTGGGCGACGCCTGCACCAAGTGGCGGCACGGCGAGCTGGAATGTGGTCACGACTAAGGGCGACCTCATCGTGGCCACCGCCGACAGCACCGTCATCCGTCTTGGCGTGGGAAGCAACGGCCAGGTGCTGGTCGCCGACTCCACGCAGACGGCTGGCGTCAAGTGGGCAAACTTCGGAACCATCCAAGAATCCCTGCTCGACGCCAAGGGCGACTTGATTGTTGCTACGGCCAACGACACTCCGGCGCGCGTGGCTGTGGGCACCAACGGCCAGGTGTTGTCCGCCAACTCGGGCGCAACCGCCGGAGTGTCCTGGATTGACGCGTTCATCGTTGACCGAGTCGCTTACTGGCCCGGTACCGGTGGCGTCGGAACGTGGCCATCACGTCCCTCGGTTGGGTCAGGAAAGCATGTCGAATGGCGCAGTGTTCTCGACGCTGACGCACCCCCACCGCCAGGTGCCCTTGCGGGCGACTCGTGGAAGCGGGCTGCAGGAGCCGAGGTCTAGATGCCCGCACAGCATTGGACCCTCAACGCGGCTGGACGGTGGCAGACAGAGGGCGGTCGTTCTATTAGCTTCCGCGACAACCTCGTCGCCGGAAGCTACCGACCGTCTGCCGCGACCACCGGAACACTCGGATCGTTGACAACGTGGACTGGGGACTTCGTCACGACTGCGGCCAGCCAGGTTGTACAGAACCTAGACATCACTGGTCGCGTGAAGATTCGTCACGACGGGGTCACTTTTAGAAACTGCCGCATTCAGGGTGGTAACCCCACCGTCGAGGCAGGCTTTGGCTCGGTCGAGGCGTTCCAGGCGCGCGGCACGACCACGAAGTTCTACGACTGCGAAATCATGACGTCATTCCTTCAGATCGAGTCGGGCAACTCGATCCAGGGACGTGACTTCGAGATCTACCGCTGCAACCTATGGGGTTCGGTCGATGGTGTTGGAGCGCAGTACTCCAACGTCACGATCTCTGCCTGCTGGATCCATGACATCAAGTGGTACACGCCCGATCCCGGCCACTCCGACAACCGCACTCACAACGACGGCATCCAGGTCCACGGCGGTGCGAACTTCACCATCATCGGTAACTCGATTGAAGTTGGCTACCCCGGCGGTGGTGATGGAGTCGGGTTCCACGAACACACCTCCGGCATCATCGTCACCCAGGATGTTGGCGCGACCTCCAATGTCACGATCGACAAGAACTGGGTCTACTCGATCAGCAACCTCGGAACGGCAGTAGGTATCAACCTCAGCCATTCCCCACGAAGCGGCCCCTACGGCGGAACAGTCACAGTTACTAATAACCGGTTCAGTGCTTTGTCCACGTTCCGTACGGGCAAGCACATCCTCATGGACAGCACCACCTACGACAAGGCGACTAAGACAGGCAACGTCGTTGATTCGAGCGGGTCCGCTGCCACGATCTCAAGGAATAGCGGCGCATGACAACATTTCTCCGTAACAACGCTGAAGGTGCCGCGTCCGGCACCTCCATTACGACGGCCAACAGTGCGGACAACTCCGCAGGTGACGCTCTCGACATCGCCACGAGCGGTACGCGCACGTACGACAACGCGTGGACCCACGGCGGATCGACAAGCTGGAAGCTGGAAGGCACAAGCGGTAACACCGCCATCCTCGGGTGGGACCGCACGAACGCCAAGCTCGCGTTCCGTACCTACTTCCAGTTCACTACCACCCCCGGCGCGACATGCAACATCCTGCAGGCCCGCCACGCAAGCGGCGGTATGGCAGCGGTTGGTATGCGAACCGACGGCAAGCTCCAGGTCACCGACTCAGCCGGGGCCTACATCTACACGTTCGCCAGCGCACTCTCAACGAGCACGACCTACCGTCTCGAACTGTTCGTGGAGAAGGGCACCACTACCTCAGACGGCAAGATCTCCTTCGCCTACTACCTCGGCGACAACACCAGCCCAGTCGAGACCGCGAGCGTCGCGACAACGGTCAACACGACCACCAACGACATCACTTCGATGCGCTGGGGCAAGCTGACCGGCATCTCGTTCACCCAGGCGTTCTGGTTTGACGACGCCGCTGTTGAGTACGGGCGCGGAAGCTTCATCGGTCCCAAGCTTGGAGACCCGGTCATCGCCCACGTCGAGCACACCATCGTCGAGGTGGACACCACCGGCAGCAACGGAACGATGACCCTCACTCAACAGAGCGGCACGACCTGCACGATCACTGGGCCTAGCTCGTCCATCTTCCGCATTACGGTGCCGGATCACCCCGACGTTCTCAGATTCCGCCTCACTGCCACCGCTGACGGTGCGCCAATTACCCAGGACTTCACCATCGCCCCCGACAACCTTACGAATGAGCTGGTCTTGCCGGTGGGCGGTACCGCGACCGTACTTTCTGATTGGGTGTAGAGCCGCCATGTACACGCTCATCATTGCGGAGGCGACTCTGCAACTCGACGCTGCATGGGCAGGTGTTCTTGTGGCCACCTTGGGACTGTTTCTAACCATCATCCTGGCGGGGCATACGGCAATGGCTTGGTTCATCAGACTTTCTATTAGGTCTGCAATCGCTGACCTGAAGCGCGAGTTAGAGGGCAAGATCGAGGGGGCGGTGACCGATGCCGCCGCCGCGCGGCAGAACTCCGACGCCACCTTGCACAACCAGGTGATGTGGATGGAGCACACCAACGGTATCGACCAGTCGCAGATAATTCGCCCGACTGACCACCCCTGAGTTTGGCCGTACACGTTTCTAGAACGCGGCTACTGTGGTGTAACCCATACCTTTGGTAAAGGAGCACCCACCATGCCCACTCAGACTGAGTTCCCGTGGCGCACCACCGCACGCACGCTGTTCCAGGCGTTCGTCGGCTTCTGCGCGCTCGTTCCCTTGCTGGTTGGAACTGACGTTCCACCGGTCGGAGCTGTCGGCGTGGCCCTCGGCGTCTCAGGAACCGTCACCCGCACCATGGCGATCCCAGAGGTCAATGACTGGATCGGAAAGTACCTTCCGTTCCTCGCTGCAGATGGGTATGGCAAGTGAAGTCCGCGCCCGAGTGGAAGGGCTTCATCGCTCTGGTCGCGGTGCTCACTCTCGTGGTGGTCTTCGCCGTCGTCACGGGCAACCGGACCAGTCCTGACACACCGCCTGCTCCGGTGCCCACCGTTGTTGTGAATCCGCAGGAGCTACCCAGCTCCTCGGTGAAGGACGTCCCCAAGCCGAAGCTCGGTACCGTTCCCAACGGAATCACGCCCCCGGAAGCCAGCGCGCCTGTGGCAGACCCGGTGCAGGTCGTCGCACTTGTGGATGGCCTGGGAGGTGGACCCTCCGTCAAGTACGTCACGGGCGGCACGAAGAACCCGTGGACACCGCAAGAGGCGGTTGCCTACGCCGCAGGTCAGGTTAAGAGGCCCGACAAGAACTACCTGCGCCTTTGTGCCCACTCGATGTCCTGGTACTACGGCTACTACTCGTACGGCTACCCCAGCGCCTCAGCCGGTGGCAATGCCACGCCTAAGAAGCTGCGGCACTCGGTGAAGGATCCAAAGTCCATTCCAGCGGGCGCATTGGTGTACTTCGTCAACCAGGGCCAGTACGGGCACGTTGTCTTGTCCAACGGTGACGGTCGCGTCTACTCCAATGACATCAACCGGGCAGGGAAGATCGACCTCGTCCCCTTGAGTGTCTTCAAGAAGAAGTGGGGCTACAAGCCCAGCTTCTGGACGCCTCCGTACTTCCCGAACGCAGGGGGACGCAACCCCAATCCACGCCCCATCATCAAGGCAGTGGCAACTCCAGCCCCAGCTCCCAACAAGAAGGCCGTTGTCAGCGCAGCGGCACTGGCGAAGGCGTGCCGTCGTGGTACGTCGTACGCGGGAGTTGCCACGGTGCGCAAGGCACTGGGCATTTCTGGCGGGAGTAAGTGCGACGCCAAGTTCCGTGCGGCCTACAAGAAGTGGCAGCGCAAGCTGGGCTATCGCGGTAAGGCTGCCGACGGGGTTCCCGGCAAGGCCAGCCTCAAGGTTTTAGCAAAGAAGAAAGGGTTCACTGTGTCCTAGGAGGAGTCATGAAGGCAGCACTTCATTTCCACCCACACAAAACCCAGCCCGTGTTAGATCGCTCGGCGCTGGAGAAGTTCCTGACGGTGTTTGGCAACGTCCGTGACTTCGTTGGCTTTCTAATACGTCTGGGGGTCGCCCCCTAATAGAAGAACCCCTCTAGTGGAGGGGTTCTTCTATGTGTGAGCCAACCTGTTACATGTCACCTGCGAGGAACTGCTCGAACTCTTCCTGAGTCAGGGCCAGTGTTTCTCCGTGCTTCCCGGAGTGCGTTCGCACAAGCACGGCACCCTCTGCGGAGATCCGCTCGTGCGATTCCGGGTGGGTGACAATGAACCACCCGTCGTCCTCATCCCACTCAATGTCGGTTCCGAAAGCTCCGTAGATCTCCTCGAAGTACTTCTTCGCGTCGGAGTTCTCCCAATGCTGCTCGTCCTCCTCGTCGGTGAGGTGGGTATCGGCATCGGCATCATGGGTATCGGCATCGGCATCAGCGGGGATAGACACCACCGTGTAATGGAAGCGGGTCTGGCGGGTAGCGCTCTTGATCTCGATCATTATTCGTGGTTCTCCCGTGCAGTTAGGGTTGACTACTGCTGTTCTTCGCCTTCTTTTCCAAGAAACGTCTTCCTCTTGGTGTCACTTCGGTAAAGGCTCTTTCAGCAACTTCTATGTTGTTCGAATAAGTTAGACCAAGTGGGTGACTCTTCTTGGTTCATTGTCACGAGTGTGACTCAACGCACAAGAATCACCCAGTAGGTCTAACACTTACCAATCATTAGTAGTTGATAAGTCGGTGTGCCATCCTGGGAACAGACGGCTGACAGAGGTGGTAGTAGTAAAGGAGGCCGAAATGAAAGATGCACGCCCATCCGTGCGCGAATCGGTACGGATACGTGTGGCGGAAGAACTAGCCCACAGGAGATGGAACACCGTTGATTTGGCGCGCGCCGCAAATATCGACGTCGTGACCGTTTCGACGTTTCTGTCTGGGGAGCGGTGGCCCCGGAGAGCAACCCGGTCCAAGATAGAAGCGGCCTTCGGGCTGCCACCGGGCACGCTGGGCCTGTTGTCGGCTGACAGCGTGGATGTCCGGGAAGGCCGAGAGTCACCCAAGGACTCCTGCGGGTTCCTGACCGTTACCGAACGCAATCAAGTCAAGGCTGCCGGCGACGCGGCCATGAACGTAGCCGCCCGCGAGATCATGACCAGCGACTCGTACATACGGAGAACCAGAACCATCGCGGAGATTGCACTCGTCGTCGCTGATCTGCGCGACGCCGTGGAACACCCAGCGGAACCGTGGCCGAGCGCGTACTCGGAGGTACTGAGCGACATTCTCGGTATTGCAGACGGGTTGGCGTTCTGGACTACGAGTGCAGCAACACAGCACCTCCCCGACTCGTTCGTCACTGACGCACGTCCGATGATCGAGACAGCAGAGGCACTGCTGGCGGCGCTTAGTGGTACAGAAACCGAGGTATCGATCGAAACCCTCGTAGCGCGAGGGCGATCCCTTACCCGTTACATGAGGGTGATGTTCTACTTGGCGACCCCAGGAGCGCCGGAAAGGGTCATTCCGACCAAACCGGAGTAACGTGGCGGTATGCACATCCAGCGGATCAAGGCAGTCCAGGCGCATCCGGTCCCCTCACAGGTGTACCGCCCCGGCAACATTTTCGACGCAGATGTGCTGCGCGCACCGGTCATTGACCGCGAATCGGTCGAAGAGCCGGAGTTCCCACCAGGTGCCACTCCTGCCAATGGAATGCAGGGCGTCCCTCTGTTCCGCTGCAACGTCTGCGAGGCAATCGTGGCGGAATCTGAACTTGACGCACATCAGTGTTGATTAGGGCAGACAGGATGCACAGAGGTGCAGCAAACTTGGGTCAGAAGGAAGCCCTGGCACTCAAGGAGAACTGACTCATGGCCGCACGACGGCAGTCCGCAGCACCAGCCGCAGAACCCACTTATCAAGAAGACGCTCCCGTTGTTGTGGAGCCAGTCGTCGAAGAGCCAGTCGCAGTGGAGGAGACGCCTGTCGTGGCGGATGCCCACCCGACGGCAGCCGATACGGCTGTGCCGACAGACCCAGAGGTTGTCTCTGCGGACTACGTGGCCTTCGCCGCCGAGCTGAACGCGGTCGCTGAAGCGGCAGCCGGGGTCAAGGCAACGGACACCGACGCAGAGCGCCAGGAGAAGCTGCACGAGTGGAACGCCGCAGGCGGGTTGCTCCAGGCAGTCAAGGACGGGAAGTTTGACGTCCCGAGTGAAGTCCGTGGCGGAAAGCTCAGCGACTCGTTCCAACACGAGGCTCCTGTCCCGAACGCACTGGTTCTTCTAGAAGCCGGTGCTGTTGAGGCGATCGCCGAGTTCGCTGAGGCAAACGACCTCAATTTGGGCGACGTCGTGCCTGTCCCGAACCGTCAACCATGGGAAGCCGGAGTCACAGCAACGGTCAATGACTTCGCAGTTCGCTGGGACGGCGAATCCTGGGTCTCCGCAAGCTAGATCCGTCTGAGTTAACGCAGACGGAAGTGGTGCTCCTCCTACAGACTTGGCGTAGGCACTCACGCCACTGACTCGAAGGGCACCACACCATGGACTACGTCGCTTTTGAAGCGGAGACCACCGAGATTGTGAAGACTGCGGCGAGTGTCTCCGGGGGAGATAACGCCACGGTTAAGGCGCAGAAGATCGCTGACTGGAAGGCCGCAGGAGGACTTCTCACGTCCATCGCTGCAGGAGACTTCGACGAATCCAGCGAGGTCATCGACGGCGATCTCAGCGACCTGTTCGTTGACAACGTCACCCTCGATGCGTCCGGTGCTTACTTCTCCGAGGCCATCGTCTCCGACATCAAGTCCGACCCCAACCGCCACGTTCCTCACCGTGGTGCCAAGTCCCTCCAACAGGGTGACCGCATTACGGACTCCGACATCTCTGTGGTCGGTGACCTGGACAAGTACTCCTACATCCCGTCCCCGAATCTGCAGGCATGGACATCCGGGTACGCCAAGGTCAACAGCCTCAAGGTTGCATGGACCGGGACCGCGTGGGCCACGCGCGCAGCTCTGAACTCGACGTTCGGAAGCCCCACCGCTGGCGACCGCAGCTACACCGTTCAGATCAGCAACTTCGACGCCAACTGGACATACACCCCAGTGGTCAACCACGGATTCGCGTACGTCAACGGGTCCGGCCTTGTCACCGTGTACGGCCTGAGTTCGCACCAAACCGCGACGCTGGTCGTCAAGACCTCTCGCGGCGGCTACCCCAAGGGCACGGGCAACACGTCGGGCACCGCTAAGTACGACGCGCTGACCCCGACCTTCGGAACCCCAACGCGCACAGCCGACGGTTACACGGTCGCAATCACCAACTACGACGCGGCGTACACCTGGGCAGGATCGGCCACAGCAAGCGGCTCGGTCGCCATCAACTCGGGTACGGGCCTGGTCACGGTTACCGGGGTTGCGGCCAACACCGCGAGTGTCACCACCATCACCACGACACGCACCGGGTACGTGGGAGGCAGCGCAACGGTCAGCGGCACCAGCCTCAGCGCAGCACGTACGCCAACCTTCGGAACACCGACGTCAACCAGCGGCGGATTCACCGTGCAGATCACGAACTACGACGCGGCATGGACGTGGGCCGGTACAGCCACAGCAAGCGGCACGGTCACCATCAACGGCTCGGGTCTGGCAACGATCAGCGGAGTGGCAGGAACCACCTCCTCGACCGCCACGATCACCGCTACTCGCAGCGGCTACGTCACAGGATCCGCGACTTCCACCGCGACCTCGCTGTAGCCCATGGCGAGACCCATCGACAGGGACACCCCGACGGCATGGACACGGATGCCGTCGGGGAAGACCGTCTCGCAGGAGATCCGCTCACGCGGCGGCGTCACGGGTCAGGCCCGTGGTCTGCGCGATCGGTTCACCAGCCAACGCGCGGGGACCATTCCGTTCACGCTTGAAGACTTCATCCCAGGTGAGGACGTGCAGCTCCTCAAGCACGGGGACGCTCAGAAAGACGCCGTTCTATTAGACCAGTACCTCAACGGCAAGACGGTCAACCCGTTTGCGGCCCTTCCGCAGCGACCGACCACCAGTCAGCTCCACGACATCGTGACGCTGTACGACGACGGCGGCGACTACTACGAGCCGGATATCGGCGAGACGTACCGCAACTACGCACAGACTCCTATTCGCCCCGGAACCGAGAAATACCTGGGGCAACCTGAGGGCTACACAGAGGCCGCGCCATTGTCTGAGGTGCCGACGAGCACGACGAACCCTCACCGACCTCGTACTGTGGCTGCCGGGTACCAGATCAACCACGGCGAGAAGACCGGAAAGCTCACGGTGGTCTTCCGCGATGGCGTCTACTACAACTACTACCAGGTCACCGAGTCTGAGTGGCAGCAGTTCCGCTCCAATCAGTCCAAGGGGAGATACATCCGGCAATTCCTGGATTCGAAGCCCAGGGGTGTTGCCAACGGTAGTGACATTGACCCTATGATGCGTCAAAGGCTGTATCGGGTACTGGAAACAGCACAGCGGTACAACAAGGGCAAGCTGGACTCTGCACGCAGGCGCAAGCAAGTCACCAAGGCCGCGTCGTCAAAGTCAGCGAATCCCCGCCCACGGAACCGGTAGACATGGAGGACGAGTGGCCGAGACCAGAGACATCGGACGCCTCTTCCTCCACCGAATGTCCTACCCCAGTACTGACTTCCCTGTGTGTGAGCGAGGAGATACACAGGAGACGTCATACCCATTTCGACACGCGAAATCGCTGGTGGTGCGCCTACCACTGAGCACGCGCGCTCTGGTTATTGGTTGGTGGGGCAAGCCACAGGACGAGGAAGAAGCGCTACTCCGGGCGGTATCCCTGGGGGAGAAGAGGTCATATGTTCAAGAAGGCGAAGCATTCACGGAATATCTCGAAAGCCCGTCGGAGGGCGCAAAGAGCATCCACGACTGAGCTTCACCAATGGGTCGATGTCACCCTGGTCGAGGTAGGAACCGCCTGTCGGGCGGGTACCCTCGATGAGGCCAAGATGTGGGCAGATGTAGTCGTGGACCTCGTGGAAGAGCTACAGGCTAGGTCCGTGTAGTAGCTACACAGGAAACATCTATTACAAATACTTGGTACATATCTACTTCATATCAAATACATGGTGTACTGTACGAGGTACAGAAGATCATTCTCTGAGCACCCAACGCCCAGTCGCAGTTATGAATTAGAACAGTAGGTACCCAAGATGGCTACTAAAACCGCAGTCAAATACGACGTCAAGTGGGATCTGCCCGGATGGGCGCAACCCGTCGAACTCCTCTCCTTCCAGAAGTCGCCCGATCTCGTGACGAAGGTCCGCATCATCACCGTTGAGGGCCTGCAGTACATCGACGTTCGCGACTTCATCGTCAGCCAGAACCAGTTCGGTCGTGGGTACTGGCTGCCTGCTGACCCGCACGTACTCACCAGTGTTGCCAGCTCTTTGTTGGACGCCGCCGCGCGCGTTGAGGGCGGAAATAATGACCAAGACTAATGAAGAGCGGGGGAAAGAAGCCGACTTCTGGGTAGTTGCCTGCGGGGGCTGCCATCAGAGCATCGGGTTCACCTCGGACAAGAATCCGACGAGGTCGAAGATCTACTGCAGTGAGATCTGCGTAGCTGACCTGGCCGTCGTGGAGATGTCCGAGCGCCAGGACATGTGGGACTTCCTCAACACCAAGGGGTTCTCCCCGGTTGCCATATCCAAGATATGGGGATCACCCCATGCGCTGGTCTACAGAACGCTGGACCGGGTACGGGCACCGCTTCCAGCTCAATTCCCTTGGTTGTTGACGGACGACGAGGAGTAGTCCAAACTAAGTCTCGTTGTCAGACCGCCCAGTCATGAGAACAACTGGAAGGCCCCCTGCGTTGTAGGGGGCCTTTCGCCTTTCTATTGGCTGTGTAGCCCATACAGTGCATAAGAGCTAATCTCGTAGGGTGTCCAACGATCAGTTCACTGAGATCTCCGCTGACGACGTCGCATTCGACGAAGAGGACTACGACCAGCTCGATGACGAGCTAGATGAGCTGTCTCCCAAGTTCGTCGAAACGCTCATCGACAAGGTCATTGCATTCCAAGAGATCCTCGTAGGCCACCCATTGCACGCCTACCAAATGCCGTTTGCGCGCCGGGTCATTGAGTCGGTCATCATTGGTGACGGCGAGACGATCTCTGCGCTGGCTTCGCGCCAGTCGGGTAAGACCGAGACAGTGGCCGATGTCGTAGCCACCCTCATGGTGCTCCTCCCACGGTTGGCAAAGATCTACCCGGATCTGCTGGGGAAGTTCTCCAACGGGTTCTGGGTTGGGATGTTCGCCCCGGTCGAAGGTCAGGCAGAAACACTATTCGGACGGACTGTTTCCCGGCTCACCAGCGAGCGCGCACAGGAGATCCTTGGCGACCCAGAGATTGACGACATCACCGCCCGCCACCCCGGCGTCACCAAAGGCATCGCGCTGAAGAAGTCCGGCAGCTTCATGCTCATGATGACCGCCAACCCGCGCGCCAAGATTGAATCCAAGACGTTCCACCTGGCCGTGCTCGATGAGTCCCAGGAGATGGACGACCACGTCGTTTCTAAAAGCATCAGCCCCATGCTCGCCTACACGGCAGGCACGCTGGTTAAGACGGGAACCCCAGCTCGGGTCAAGAACCACTTCTACAAGACGATCCAGCTCAACAAGCGAATGGCTACCGGCAAAGGCAAGCGTAAGAACCACTACCAGTGGGACTGGCGCGAGGTCGCCAAGGTCAACAAGAACTATGCGAAGTTCGTCAAGAAGGAGATGCTCCGCATCGGAGAAGACTCCGACGAGTTCCAGATGTCCTACCTCTGTGTGACTCCCGATACGCGAATCCTCACGGCTGACCTTCGGCATATCCCGGCAGGGGACGTGCGTGCGGGTATGAAGCTTGTCGGCTTTGAAGAGGAACGCGCAAGTAAGGGCGAACACCGAAAGTACCAAGAAGCAGATGTGCTGGGGGTTACTCGTCAGACCAGCCGCTGCTTGCGAGTACTGCTCGACGACGGCACGTCAGTCACGGTTTCCCGAGACCATCGCTGGCTGGTGTTCACAGCCGGGGGAAGAACCGTATGGAAGGCCACTGAAGAACTCGCGACAAGTGATCGCATTTTCCGCCTGACCGACACTTGGAGCACAGAGTCGTCGTACGAAAGCGGTTACCTTGCCGCAGCCTTCGAAGGGGAGGGGTGTCTTCAGCGACGCCCGGACGGAATGATGACTGGGCTTTGCTTCACCCAGCGGGATAACGTCATGCTTGAACAGGTACGGAAGCACCTAGCGAACCTGGGGTTTTCGAGCTGGGAGAGCGGACGGCGAGATGACGTTCAGAATCTCTACGTTGCTGGGGGTAAAGCGAATCTGCTCCGGTTCCTGGGTTCTATTAGGCCACAGAGACTTCTCGACAAGCTCGATCTCAACACGCTTGGGTCCATCGGACGCCACGACCACCGAGGCGTGGATTTCACTCACCCACGAGTTGTCGGGCTTGAGGACGCGGGTGAGCAAGAGGTTGTCGTCATAGAAACCGACACAGGAACCTACGTCGCGGAAGGACTGGCATCGCACAACTGCAGGTGGATGCTTGACCGAGGCATGTTCATCACCCAAACCGCCTTCGACAACC